>WNGR01010528.1_pt1 | contig 19383 bp, 17 predicted proteins | sample 5407581 | NCBI WGS metagenome assembly WNGR01 (sample SAMN13153383, study PRJNA577476) | soil metagenome | isolation source: 80 cm soil or saprolite under Garry oak tree replicate 2 | place: USA:California | collected 2016-06-15 | reverse complement strand
TGTTTGCTTTCTCGGGTCTTGCAAAATGAATAACGCACTTCCACCCCATGGCTTAACGTAGTAGCTCATCGTAACCGAAACGTCTGCGCGTGTGAGTCCTGGTGAGAGCGTAACCCATTTTGGCAGCCTCGACTCACTGGCTAACTCAAAGGTTGCCTCAGGGAAGTACTGGCATCCAACCATAGCGGAACCCGAAATAGCACAGAGAACCGCAATCCAGAGAGCGACGCTGCGAATCTTCATACGACGTAATTCTCTACCTTCTGCTGCTTCGGTCTGTGTTGTGGCCCACTCTTCCCTCAGGGTGATTTGGATGACGGTTGGGTCAGAGTCGGCGGTAATACACCCGCAATGCGAAGTTTGCTGGCGATTCTTGATTGCCATTCTTTGAAAACGTCCTTTATCGGGAGCAATCAGCCTGGTTCCGGTGTCTAAACTGAATAGAAATACTCAGAATAGGCGATGGCCAATGAAGACGCGTAAGTCGATCGTTGTGCTCGCGGTTATATTGCTACGAACCACTGCGGCAGCTTGTGACACTCCCTTGCCAAAGCCTGCTCGCGTTCATACCTGCTCGAAGTATTTTTGCGTGGATTCGACCCCGGGGGGAGACACGGTCTTTCGCTGTACCCATCAACCCGACTCAGACCGCTGTCACTGGTCGATACCGGGGTGGCATCGAAATATCTTTGTTTCAGATTTCGGAGTAGTGGCGGTGGTATATGACGGTGGGAATTTGTTACCACTGGACTACGATCCCGAGACGGTCCTGATTGAGCTTTGGAAGAACGGACTTAGGGTACGGGCGATCCGCGCTAGTGAAGTCGTAGGCATGGCGCAGAGACGGACTGCATCGCATTATGAATGGGGTGTGGTGAGGGGATTCGACGAGAACAGCCGGATTATTGTTACCACACGTGCGGGAAAGAGAGTTGAGGTCGCTGATCCTCCAGAGCCGTCATTTAATTACTTCCCCGCAGCAATGGTCGATCAGTTCCGTGCGCAGTGGTACGCGCGCTTCCTCGATGCATACAGGGAGCCATCACTCTGGGAGCGTTCAAAGAAATCTCTAGACAAGTCTTATCGGTTCACTTGGCTGCGCACTTTTCATCATCCAGTGGTGATTCGTGTTGACGTTAGACCAGATGGAATTTGCGAATTGACTGCGAAGGTCGGCCTCGGCTCAGGCGGATACGATCCGGGGATGCTAATTCAGAATGACACGCGTCCCTTAACGAAGCAACAGTCGGAATCGTTCTTGAATCGGATCGCTTCGAGGTTTTGGAACGCGCCAAAAGAAGACACCAAACCGGGCGGCCTGGACGGTTCGCAGTGGATCATTGAAGGAGTAGAGAACGGTCGGTATCAAGTCGAAGACAGGTGGTCGCCGGACACCGGACCGATTCGCGAACTGGGGCTGGAGATGATCGGCCTCGCCGGTTTTAGAATCCAGAGCGAAGAAATCTACTAAAGGGCTTGGCAGGCGCGGCGACCACGCAAGACGCGGATATTTGGCTAATGTAATGCGTTCCGGTAGGTTTGTAGCCCATCCAGAAATAATTCAATTTGGGTTTGGGTTACTGTTACGGCAGGGTCTTCATATCGAAAGCCGCACGTTTCATTGCTCCGCAGCAGCTGGCTCGGCCCAGTAGCTTGTCCGCGCCGTCGCCTTGAGCCCTTCGTAGTCGGGCAGCCTGAGTGTCAGCACGTGAAGTCCCGGGTGCGGCGCCTGCGGATGGAAGCTGAGAAAGTACCGGTTTGGCAAGTGGTTCCCGATCGCCATCAGGTCCTGTTCAAGATTCCGCTCGCTGCCCAACTTGAAGTACTCGCCTCCGGTGAGCCGCGCCACTGTGGCCGGAACATTCTTGAGCAGGCTGTTGGCCGTTGCAATTGTTGCCATCTTGGCAAAGGTCAGAGGCGGCACAAGCTGCGCCACGCAATCATAGAACTGCGACCACTTGCTGGTTGGGTCATCGGGTTTGGGGTCCGGATCCTTACCCATACAGCCGTGCGGCGGATTGGGACGGGGATTTTCGGCCAACTGCCATCCGCCGCTGCTCATCGGAAGTTGGTGATGCGCATAGTGCACAGCCTCGGATTTCGCGGTTGAGAAGCCGATCGCGTAGATGGTCGTGTTGGTATCGGTGACGGCCCGAACCGCCTGCTCTATGGTCGTCTCGCTGCCGCGGTCTGCTGTCTCGCTCACCAGCAGGATCGCCCGACGGTAGCCCGCGGGCTCGGCCTGCAACATGTTTACCGCGAACTCCACGCTGTCAAGGATGGCCGCGCCGTTGTCGCCCATCGGCTTGTCGTGCATCGGATTCGGCCTGGTGCAGTTTTCGTAATGATTCTGCCGCGAGCATCCTGCCGAGAGATCGCGCAGCGTCGCCTGTGCCTCGTCCAGGTCGGAGGTAAAGCTTTGGATCAGGTTTGGGTGGCTGTCGAAAGTGACCACAGCCACATGATGGTGGACGTTCCCGACAATTGACGGCAGCATGGGCGCCAGAGGCGGAACCAGGCGCTCGTACTTCTGGAACCGGCGTGCTCCGCCGCCGCCAACCTCGATGACGATGACCAGCGCCAGCGGCTCATCCCCTGTCTCGTGCTGAAGCGTGAGTTTCTGTGGCACGCCGTCGTCGGTCAGAACGAAGTCATCGGCCCGGAGCGTGTAAACAACTTTGCCGACCGCATCCCGCACTAGCGTCGGCACAAGCACGTTCGTCGTCTGCCCGGTGAAAATGGGATCCTGCTCGCTGGCCGTAGGCTGTTGACCTGGAATTACGTCGCTCGCCATCACAAGGACGACTATCACGGAGAAGGTAAGTCGCAGATCCATTGGCCTCCGTGGCGTTTCCGCGGTACTGACTAGAGCTTAGACGGCCCCGTTGCTCAATCAGCATGAGTGGCTTCCGCATGATCCGCAACTGCCCGGTTTCTTCGAGCGTTCGGGATCTCCCAAGAAAGAGTAAGGTCCTGTTTGACGGTGACTCGACCGGAGTATGATCAGCACAACCTACGATGATGAGTTCTTGCTCCCTGGTCGCAAACGTAGACTTCTTCTGCAAATGAAACGCCCACCTGTCACGCCACTTTTCGCAATTGTGTTTATCTCGTGCTGTGTGCTCGGGCTCACTGCTCAAGACGCCGTGCCCAGCAGTCCTCAATTACACTCCCGGCCGCAAGCTCCTAATGAGCAACTTCTTCCTCCGAGCAGCGTAGCGCTGTTTGTGGTTCCAAGCCCGAAGAAGTACCCGCAGAAGTATTCCGCCGTGTATATGCCAATCTCACTCGCTACTGGCAGGGTCCGAACGCCCGACTTTCCTGTGGAGAGGCACTCGCAGTGGTACGACATTATGCTTCAGGTCGAAAAGCCTCTGCCGTTTCGCCGAATGGAGTGCATGATGGGAGCAACCTCGGGGCCCTTCGAAGAGAAGGATTGCGAAAAAGAAGATCCGATACTTCGGGCGGACTGGACAGTATGGGAGGATGGACGGATCGTGCAGTGGGGCTCCATTCCCAACAATTGTGGTTGCATATTCACGAAAGAGAACATCTTCAAGCTGGTTGGCAGTTTCCCATTAGACGCCGGCAAGAAGTATGTGGTGCAGATGCACTTCACGAGGGATGGTTCTGCGCTAAATGTGGCAAACCCGCACCTGATCGTAATCCCGCACAAGGACATGTGGTAAAGGTGCACTGGACATGTTATCGCCGACTGTTCCCGAGTTGTGGACTATCCGTCAGTTATGAAGTAGTCATCAAGAAGAGAAAGCGAAACCCGGTGATCGCCTGTTGCATTGCCAAGCCATCGGGAAAACATGACCCTTGCCGACTTATCGTTACAAATCAGGATCCGCCGTCAAGCCACTTAAGCCAAAATCGCGCACGCCTGCCGTTGATGGACAATCTGACGAGCACACTTTCCTTAAAGCTGCCGTCTTGCGGAGACGGAAAGGGGCGAACCATCTCGCCCCTCCATTGACTTTCATTGGTCTCCCCTTGGACCAATCTTTTTCCCCCACTCATTCCATGCGACTCGCGACGGTCGTGCCGCAGCCCGTTGCAATCAGGTTACCGGTGGGGTTGAAGATTTCAAGCGCAATCGTATCCGTGAACTCGTTCGCGTCGTCACTGACCTCGATGACGCGCGTGAGCCTGTGCGTCTGTATCCAGGCTCCGGCGGTGCTAAAAATGAAGACCTCGGACACCGCACTGTATGTGTGGCCGTCGATGTGGTGCCAAACACCCAGGCCAGGAGTGGCTAGCGAGGGCAGTTGGCCTGCGGTCGTGAAGGTGACCGTACCCCCTTTGGCGAACGCAAACATGGCCGGGAAGGCCCTCAGCGCCACACCCGTCTGACAGTCGCGGACCGTGACCTGCGTGCGCCATGCCCCTTCAAGGCCGTTACTGGATCCATTATCCACTGACTGAGCCATGGCTGTTAATCCGAATACAAGGACCAGCATGCCGACTAGAACCAGGGCTGACCCACGGGAAGCTGCAAAGCGCTTCGTATTTCTTGATGACAAGGCGTTCCTCCTTCTTGTTTTGAATTCGCTGATGTGGTTCCGCCGGTGCGGCGATCAACGGCGCCTACTTGTGACTGCCAGGATCTCGACGTAATCCCCGCCGAGAGCAATCCTGTTGGTCTTGGCCAAATGAGGCCATATGGGAAAGGAAGGCTCTGCGTCGGACTTGCTCCTCGCCCCGGTAAGCGGATTGAGTGTTGTGACTGTAGGGCGAGGGCGCGGATCGGGCAATGGAACAGCGCTAACCTGTCGAGCACGCGTCGCTAACGCGATAAGTGATTACGTTGTATGTAGTTGCGGGACTCGTTGGCGGACACAGATGCGGACACAGATCTGGTAAACCGGATTGGAGTAGAGTTGGCTTGCCGCCGAGGTGTTCTTGCCTCATACTCCTGAAACGCACTGCGGGAAATAAACATGGAATTAATGGCTGATTACCAGTCTCGCGTGATTCGCTTTAGTGTCTTCGAGGTGGATCTGCGGGTGGGCGAACTGCGCCGAAATGGCATCCATGTGAGACTCCAGAACCAACCCTTTCAAATCCTGGCCATGTTGCTGGAGCGCCGCGGCGAAGTCGTCACGCGAGAGGAGTTGTGCGCCCGACTATGGTCGGCAGACACATTTGTGAACTTCGACAATAGCCTGAACTCCGCAATCCGGAGGTTACGGGATGCCTTAGGCGACACTGCCGAGAGCCCCGCCTTTGTGGAAACTCTGGGGCGACGTGGTTACAGGTTCATTGCCGCCGTCGAGGGTTTCCCTGCGAATGAACTCAGAATCGTGGCCGCTCAGGAACGACGCAAATCATCTTCCGGGCGTTCCTGGGTTGCCATCGGATTCATTTGCGCGACTGCGATTGCCGTCATCGCGTGGGCACTGTGGCGGTATCCATTTCATCGCGCGGAGGTCATTGAAAGAAAGCTGACCGCGAATTCGGTAGAGAGTAGCGTGACCAGCATGGGTGTCTCTCCGGACGGCAAGTACCTGGCCTATTCCGACAATACTGGGATCTACCTGAAACTGATCCGCACCGGCGAGACCCACCCCGTGCTATTGCCGCCCGACTTCTCTGGCCGTGTAGATGATTGGTTTCCGGATGGAACTGGCTTACTTGTCACTCGCGCCGAGCAAGCCGGAAAGGCGAGCTTGTGGAGTATCTCGGTGTTAGGAGGCTCGCCGCGGCACCTCGCGGATGATGCATCGGGAGGATCGTTCTCCCCAAACGGATCTCGCATCGCATTCCGCCGCGGTTCGTTTACCTACGATGGCCGGTGGGGTCGGGAAGAGTGGGTCATGCGTTCCGATGGGACAGATCTGGTCAAGTGCGCCGCCGCCAAGTCCGACGACTCGCAGGTGGGAGTGCCTACGTGGTCTCCCGACGGCAAGAAAATCGCCTATATCCGATCGATTTGGGCCTATAATGCCCGGACGAGTTCCATTGAGGTGAACGAGTGGCAGGCGGCAAACGCCGGGACCCTCTTTTCCGACAGTCGCTTGAGTCCTGCACTTCATTGGCTAGCCGATGGTCGCCTAATCTACGCCTTCGGATCCCCCCAAAACCAGCAAGATTCGAGCCTGTGGGTCGTGTCGCTGCAAAATTCAGCAAAGATTTCCTCACCGCCGAAACGCATCACGGGAGGACATGGCTGGATTTCGCAAGTTACTGCGACCGCCGATGGGAAGAAAGTGCTCTTCCTGAGGGGCAATTGGTTGCCCAGCGTTTACATGGGGACGCTGTCGTTGAACGACACACAATTACTCGCGAGCAGACGACTGACGCTCGATGAAAATGAAAATATACCGTCGTCATGGACACCCGATAGCACGTCAGTCCTGTTTAGCTCGGATCGAAACGGCACGCGCGAGATATTCAAGCAGGCAATCGACAAGACCACGGCGGAAAGTCTGGTGACTAGCGCAGACCAGGTTTCGCAGCCCACTGTGACCCCCGACGGTTCGGAGATCCTTTATGTCTCCACCCCTAAATCCGCCGGCCACGAAATCCCCTCCTCCATTTTCGCCATTCCAATAGGCGGTGGAACGCCTCGTTTAGTCCTGAAGGAGGTTGGGATATTTAATGTGCAATGTGCTGGCCTGCCCAAAACCACCTGCCTGTACAGCGTCATCAAGGGAGATGCTTGGGAAACGTTTCGGTTTGACATGAGGAGCGGCAAGATTGCAGCGGCGCCGCAAGTTGAGCCTTCGTGCAACTGGAGTCTTTCCCCCGATGGCTCGGAACGAGCCATCATTTTTTACGGTCCCGATCAGGACACGATCCACTTCCGCTCCACATCCACGAGCAAAACGCGTGATCTGGTTGTAAAGGGATGGAGTGGTTTGATCGGAATCAATTGGTTTCCCGATGGGAAGCGGCTCCTGGTGTCCTGGCACAACTTTGAACAGGAGAGCGCCTTGTTGAATGTCTCGCTGGATGGCAGAGCTACTATCCTGCTCAAGTCCAGCAACCCTGAAATCTGGCATGCAATCCCGTCACCGAATGGGCGATTGCTGGCGATAGCTGAAGCCGGCGGGCCCAAAAACGTCTGGCAAATAGAGAGTTTCTGATGAGCGCACCCAAAACCACAAGCTGATTGGACCTTTTGGGCTGGTCAAGTTGACCCGTAACGGCGGAGTCGTGCCTCTGACGACGTTGATTTCATCGTTCGTCGGTGCGCAGCGATCTGACCATTCTGGTCGGGCGGCAGAAAATCGGCAAGTTACGGCTGGCTCTCCCGGCGCGTGTTTATTGACCACGCCTATCACTTTCTCGTGCTTGAGCCGCGATAGAAAAAGACTGGGAATTCCCCTTTTCGTCGGCGATCCGGAAATTTGTAATGAAAAAACGCCCCAGCATCCGGACAAGCATGGCTGCGTTGGCTTCAGGAAAGCTTGCGCGATGCCGACCTACCGTTACAAATCCGGTCCGTGTCGATGTGCAAGTCCGACTCGGTGCTCCTGACAGCCAGCGTCTGCTTCAGATCTTGGACTATGTATTCACACTTTCGGGTTTCCATCTGAACCAAATTCGGCCTATGCGGAATAGTTTTTGAGAGTCACAGAATTGACGGCAAAATGCTCCATTGTACGAATGCGGCTACCCATTCAATCCGATATTGCGCACCAATCCTGAAAGCGATGGCTCGAACGTAAGGCATCCAGGCGCGGGTCCACTCTTAAATAGATGAGTAATGCAGAACGCTCGCGAAAGGCCTGCTCGAGCCAATCGAGGGCTTTGTCTTTGTCGCCCAAACCTAAGTAGATGAGGCCGATGTCCACGGCCGAAACGTATTCCCGCTTTGATTCCGTCTCCAATTCACGTGCGATGTCCATGGCCTTCCGACGATTTCCTGCCATCGCTTGGGCGTATCCGAGAGCCGCCAGGATTAGCGGGCTCCCTGACGTACCCGCAGGGATTTTCTGCAACTCTGCTATTGCCTCAGGAAACATTCCCTTGCCCTCGTAGGAATTGGCGAGGAACCGGCGAGAGTATGTATCATTCGGTTCCATACTCAGGGTCCTCTGGAAATCTCGAATCGCTAAGTCGTATTCGCGGGCGTAGAAATGATGCCAGCCCTGGTGTGAATTAGCGCGGATGCCGTACGGATCTAATTCCAGGGCGCGGGTGCTTTCAGCCCAGGCTTCCCTGATCCGGCCCATGGCCATAAGGTAATGCGCATATTGATGATGGACTTCAGATGAACCAGGCTCCAATTCGATGGCCTGGCGGAACTCATTTTCCGCCCCAGTCCAATCCCAGGCGCATTGCAGCTTGAAACGGGCAAGTGTGGCATGTGCTTCGGCATTTGCGTGATCGAGTTCAAGCGCCCTGACAGACTCGCCTTCCGCCTTCTTGCACCCGTCAGAAGGAGCAACGATGCTGTACGCGAACATGAGGTTTATCTGAGACTCGGCCAATCCGACATGGGCGGGAGCATAGGCGGGATCCTTTTCGAGCGCACGATTGAAAAAGTCTCGGCTCTTGTTCACGCTCTCCAAGGTGAATTTATTCCAAAAGTACCTGCCTTTGACATAGTTGTCGTAGGCGTCTGGATTGACAGTCTCAGCCCTGAAGCGATTTCTATCCTCGAGAGCAACCCGGCCAAGTACCTGTTCCGCAATCGCAAGAGCAACCTGATTCTGTAACAGCAAGATGTCGTGGGAATCCCGTTCATAGCTATCGGCCCATAAGTGACGGTCAGTGGTTGCTTCAATCAATTGCGCGCTGATCCTGACGTTCTGTCCCGAGCGAACCACCACTCCCTCAACAACCGCATCGACATCCAATTCACGGGCGATTTGCGGTAGAGACTTCCGGGGACGCTTGTACTGCATCACCGACGTTCGCGAGATCACACGGATCGAGCTCAGCTTGGCAAGATCGGTAATCAGCGCATCCGTCATTCCGTCGGCGAAGTATTCCTGGCTGGGGTCACCCGACAGGTTCTCCAGCGGAAGCACCGCGATGGAGTGGATCGCCGGCACGGTACCTCGCCGTCTTGAATAGCCCACCCACATTGCAGCCGCTGAGATGATCAGAATTACCGCCATCGCGATAAGCAGGATTGGCGTCCGGTTACGCGGCTCGCTCGGCTTATTGTCGGGCAGCCCCTCCCCAGTTTCTGGCGCGGTGGCAGGGTCCGCAACAGATGCACTTACGGGGTCGATTGTTAATCCGACTTTCAAGGGCGCAACGAATCGGTATCATCCGCCAATGCGTGTTTCGAGGCTGGTCGATCCTGGAAACGTGCTTGGCCTGTACTCAACCTCAGACATGAGATTTCGGCTGTGTCTTGCGGTCATTTGGAAGCGGCGACATAGACGCCGAGGCCGATCATTCCCACCCCTGACGCGGTTCGTTGTGTCCGGCTGAATTTGGGGTTTTGTTTGAGTCTTTGCGCAAGCGCCCCTGCAAACATCACGACCAGGAGGTCCACTGCAGTATTGCGTTACGTGTCCCCCAGCCGGTGAGACGAACTGCGGGATAAACGATAGGAAGAAAAGGGCCGTCTTGGGATTAAGTGCTTCTGTGGTGATACCCTGCAGGACGCGCTCACGAGCTTTCCCGCTCTCCAATCGCAGTTCCAATTCAAGGTTCCGATCTCGGATCATAGCGATCCCGAGATAAATGAGGTACGCCGCACCTGCATAACGTACAACCTCAAACGCGATAGCCGAGGTTGCAAGAATTACAGAAAGCCCCAACGCTGCAGCGACGACATGAACCGATCCGCCCACGAAAGTGCCGAGAGAGGACAGAACTCCTTCACGTCGGCCTCCATGAAGAGTTCGACCCATCACGTAAAGCATTCCCGGTCCGGGAGTGAGCGCCAATACGAGAGCGGAGCTCATGAACAAGGCAAATCGTGTTCCTTCAATCACAGGACATCTCCTCCATTTTAGGTCGATAGGGCTGAAAGAACAGAGTCGAAGAACTCTCCCTGGATTTATGCTAAATCGCCTAGTGACTCACCGAGCAAAATTGAGTTCTCGGTGACCGGCAATTGGGAAGTTTCACACAGGTGACGAAGATTCGGCTGAGGCACGGCAGATTAGGCCAGAGCTTGCGCAGCTTTTTTCGCCTCCGCAGAATCGTAGCTTTCGCCGTAAATCGCCGGTACTTTGCCGCCCATTGCGCTTGTTGAGGGGAGCCCGACATTCGGCGCCTTCACTTCCGCGCTGGCCGAAGCTCCCGCAGGCCTGAGGCAGCGTACGGCGCTGGTGGTGCTTCGCGGCAGAATGGAGGTGATGAAATCGACTATATTCGTCGCCATTCTCGGGTCCCGGTTCGCCAATGCAACCAGCACGTAGCCGCTATGAGGCAATATGTGCATCTCGGCGTTGATCCCTGGCCCACCGCCGCCGTGACCATATCCTCCGTCCGGCAGGACATAAAATCCCATTCCATAGTCATTGCGCAAGGCGCTTCCGCGCGTTGCTTCTCTCAGGAACTCGGTGCTTAATAGTTTTCCAGACTGCAGAGCTTGCGCGAAAAGAGAGAGGTCGTGAACCGTGGAGTATCCTCCTCCAGCAGAGGTGCCGGACCATGGCAGCGTGTTCGTGTTGGGCACAAGTCCGTTCGGTCCGTGCGTATAGCCAATGGCGCGGCCCTCGACCCGGCCCGGCTCCGGACGGGCGTCGGTGTGGAGCATTCCGGCGGGGAGATAGATGTGTTCCCGAATATAGGCCTGATAGGGCTCGCCCGTCACAAGCTCAATGATGCGCCCCAGCAGGATGAAACCGTAGTTGGAGTACTCCCAGCGCGTCCCCGGCTCGAAGGCGACAGGCCGGTTGCCGAAGAGCCGGACATAGTCTGCCAGCGCATGTGTCTCCTGTCGATGCGCTTCATACTCCGGCGTAAAGATGTCTCCGGTGCCGCCGGTGTGATTGAGCAGTTCGCGAATGGTCACGCGGGCCGCGAGATCTTTGTTGGGATAATCGGGCCACCAGGTCACGATCGGCTTGTCGAGCATGAGCTTCCCCTGCTGCGCAAGCTGAAGAATGGCCACCGCGGTGAACATCTTGTTCATAGATCCGATGCAGAACTGCGTGTCAGGCGTATTTCCTATGTGCCTGCCAACATCCGCCACGCCCCACGCCTCATCGAGAACAATTCCTCCGTTGCGCGCGATGAGAACGGCTCCGGAGAATTCGTCCGGGCCGGTCAGGGCTTTCACGTGATCTCGCACTTGCGCTGCCAGATCTTGGTCGCCGGCGCGGAATCGGATGCCCCATGAGCGCCGCCACGACCGGAGGATTTGTGGCGGCGAGATCCATGGTCGACTCCGACCAGGCCCCGCGGTTCTCCTTCATCCGCACGACCAGATGGGTATCCGTTTCTTCCACTACCTTGTCTATGGTCATGCCTCCGGTCATCTGCCGCAGCCGGATGTCGCCTGAGACGCGATTCTCCGTTCCGCCTTTCCCATATTTCTGCCAAAAGGTGGAGATGCGGGCCGCGTCGCCGGAATTGAAGGCATCCAGCCACTGCCGAAAAACGTGAAGAACGGGAGTCTCGGAAGCAGGCGCGGCAGCCAAAGCCGCCGCGAAGAGCAAGAGCGAGAGAAGGGCGATGCGACGTTTCATCATGTCTCCGGTATAGCGGAGGCACCGAGTATTTGTACAATGGATAGACACGATAGCAGTTATTTACATCATGAATATCAGCGGCATCGACCTCAATCTTCTGCTCGCTTTCGAAGCGCTCATCGACGAGCGCCATGTCGGGCGCGCCGCAAGACGGATTGGGCTCAGCCAGCCAGCCTTCAGCAACGCCATTGGCCGACTGCGTAGTCGGCTCCAGGATCCCTTGTTTGTGCGTACGGCTCACGGAATGAGGCCCACTCCGCGTGCTGAGCAACTGGCCGACCCCATACGATCTGCTCTTGCTCAGCTTCGGCAAACGTTTGAGGTACCAAACACGTTCGATCCCTCGGCCAGCACGCACCGTTTCCGAATTGGGTTGAGCGACGATGTTGAACTCCGTCTCGTGTCCCTGTTGTCACGCGTCATGCTCTCCGGGGAGTTGCAGATGCAGACGCGGCGGCTCGAATGGCTGTTTACCGTGCCCGAGGCAGAGCTTCGCAACGGAACGCTCGACCTTGCTATCGGGTATTTTCCCGACGCGCGATATCTGCCACCCGGTCTTGTCATGGAACCTCTCTCCCAGGAAGGCAACGTCGTGATCGCACGGCGCGGACATCCGATGTGGAGGCGTCGCCTCACGGTCGAGAGATTTGCGAAGCTGGACCACGCCGCTGTGATCTATCGCAACCAGCTATGGGGACTCATCGATAACGAACTGGCCTCGCGAGGAAGACCTGCGCTCCTGTCCGGAGCCACTGGGGTTGCCGCCCTTCGTTCTGCGCATGGTCTGGCACCGGCAGAGAGACAACGATCCGGCGCAAGTGTGGCTTCGCAAGCTCATCGTTTCTAAGCTTGGCCACAAAACTCCTATAACCTTCCAAGCGCATTGAGCGCAGCCGGAACAGTACTCAGTTTCCGACTTCAGGGCAACGCGTTCATTGAGCTCAGTTTAGTAACAGACCCGCGGATTGGTATTGGTAAACGGGCCGTAACCGGAAGTTAACTGACAATAAGCCTCGACTAAGTCACCATTGTTCTGCAGATTCCGCCTTCGTGACTGGGAGGAATCGGCAATGGTGCATCGTGGATTCCTGACGTTCATTCTCACAATCTCGGCTGTGATGAATACAACTTACGCACAATCCGTTTCAATTAACGTTGACTCACACTTGCCGGAAGCGCAGGCGGCCTTGCATAAGGCCTCCAAATCCACCTCCGAGATGAATCAGCAAAGAGGAAGCTTCGGCCCACAAGGCAGCAAGTATAAAGATATTTTCGGTGTGAATGGTCGCCGCGAAAGCAGCGTAGTTCGCTTCGGTGTAAGCCGGAGTTGGTTCGCTCGCCTTCGCGCGGACGTGCGGGAAGGAACTCCGATTGCGGTCGCGTATCCGGCAAAGGGCTTCGATTACGACGGCCCCGCGGACCCGGCAGATCCGTCCCGGCCTGCCATCTGCAATCATGATGTACGCCGCGCGCTCGACACTGCATGGGGCGAATCTCTTCAGGCCGCTCACCGAGACCCCGTCTCAATCAATAATAAGGTGGAGTACGGCTTCGCAATCAGAGTTGACGCAAGCATGCACAGGCTCTCCGTTCAGCCGATGCAAACATCTGATCTGACGGGCAACAAGCCCAACGAGCTGATCATCTCTGTGGATCAAGAGACTATCGCCACAGTTCACACCCATAACACAGGCGCTCGCCCCACCCCCTCGGCGGCCGACGTAAACAGCGAGATTCCAGCCTTTGTGAAGTCTCAGTTTTATCTCTTCGTTACTATTCCAGGGACACGGACTTATGCGGCGATTGACCTGAAGAAGGTCTGCAGCGTCGATCGATGATGGTCACGGCGCAGTCCATGGACCTCGAATGTCGTGCTTCATTGCGCACCGGTTGGAGTATACTGGCCGCGCTGTTGCTAGGAGGTCACATGCCTGGAGAAAGCATCGAACGACCGGCCGGTGTGCGGGCGCCAGCTTCGCGAGCCATGGACGCCGGCATCCAGAACAGCCTGTACAGAGAACTGCGCAAGATTGCAGCAGCAAAGATGCGCTTTGAACGGGGCAACCACACGCTGCAGCCCACAGCGCTGGTACATGAGGCCTACGTGCGACTGGCCGATCAGAGTGGGTCAGCGTGGCACGATCGTGGCCGTATCCTCGCCCTCGCCGCGCTCGCGATGCGGAATATCCTGGTGGATCATGCGCGCGCCCACTCCGCAGAGAAGCGGGGAGCAGGCGCCGTGCAGGTCACACTGGTGGATGGGCTGGCCGTCTCCAAGGAGACCGCTGTTGACGTGCTGGCTGTGGATGAAGCCTTAAACCGGCTGGCTGAGTTTGACCAGCGCCAGGCCAACATAATGGAAATGCACTTTTTCGCTGGACTTACCTTCGAAGAAATCGCCGAGCAACTGAACATCTCCAGCCGCACGGTCAAGCGAGACTGGACAATGGCGCGCGCCTGGCTTCGTACAGAACTCTCCGCTAAGCGATGACACCTGAGATGTGGGAGCGGCTTAAGCCTCTCTTCGAAGCGGCTATCGAAAAGCCACGTGGAGAGCGCGAGCGATATATTGCCGAGGTGTGTGGCAACGAATCTGAACTAAGGGACATACTCGTGGCGCTGGTAACAGCACACATGGATCCACCAGACTCCAACGATTTTCCAATGGTCAAAATCGACGACCTCCTGCCCAAAAAGCCCACTCCTCTTGGCGTGGGCGAGGTCCTCATGGATCGGTTTGAGATCGTGCGTCATCTTGGGGGCGGTGGAATGGGGGATGTCTACGAAGCCAAGGACCGAGCGCTGGGCCGCATTGCGCTCAAGACGATCCGATCAGAATTGGCGGATAACCCGGAGATAGTGGCGAGGTTCAAGAGGGAAGTTCAACTGGCCCGAAAGGTGGTCAGTCACCATGTTTGCCGCGTCCATGAATTTCTCGAAATTTCCGATTCCCGGAAAGGCTTCAACGGGGCCTTCCTCACCATGGAATTTCTTGACGGGGTAACTCTGGCCGACAAGATTCGTGAATCCGGCCCCCTACCTTGGCGCGACGCGTGGGGCATTGGGATCGAGATATGCTCCGGTTTAGAGGCGATTCACGAAGCTGGGATTATCCATCGCGACCTGAAGAGTCGAAATGTCATGCTTTCCGCGCGCTCCGGATCCACTTGTGCTGTGGCGATGGATTTCGGGTTGGCGAGAGAATTCTTGACGCCTGCATCCGAGGCAGCGACCGACTTCACGAACCTTGGCGCCATCATGGGGACACCGGCCTATATGGCGCCCGAACAGTTCTCCGGCGGGGAGGTTGGTCCGTGGACGGATGTGTACGCTCTTGGCGTGGTGCTATACGAACTTATAACCAGCAAGCAGCCGTACCCAGCGTCCTCCCTGGCTGCAGCCGCGGTAACGAGAGCGAGACCTCCCAAGCCAGCCTCTTCTGTCCAGGCTGGAATACCTCGCCACTGCGACGGCGTCATCAATAGATGCCTGGAGTATGAGCCGAGGCTCCGTTATCAGTCGGCGAAAGAGGCTGCTGACGCGCTAACTTTGCGTTCACCCTTTCAGCGTCTCCTCCAACGTAAATGGGTCAAACCACTCGCCGCGACCGCTGGGCTTGTCGTGGTTCTCGCAAGTGCGCTGTTCATCCCTGCAGTTCGTGAGCGGCTTCAGGGCGTCTGGCTTTCCAGCCGAGAAAAGCACATCGCCTTTCTTCCCATTGACCCCGTTGAAAATAATCCAGAAATTCGAGCGTTGGGAGATGGCCTCATGGATTCGCTGTCGGGTCAGTTCTCAAATCTTGATACCGCAAGTCAGACCTTGTGGGTCGTGCCCTTCAGCGAAGTTCGCTCTCGTAACGTGAATGATGCATCTTCGGCACTGCTGGAGTTCGGAGCAACGATCGTTGTGAAGGGAAGGTTTGAGCGCCATGCCCAGGCAATGGACCTCAAGCTCGACTTAATAGATCCAAGGAAAAGGAAGGAGATTGGTTTCGTCGACATTGAGAATAAGGCTGGTGATCTTGTCGCACTGCAGAATGAGGCCGTGACGCGTCTTGGACGGCTGATGAACATCTCCGTTGGAGGGGAGCTTGTCCGAGGGAGCGCAAGACGCGAAGATCGCTCTGCTTACCAAGACTATCTCACAGCTCTCGGCTATATCCAGAGATTCGACAAGGCCGGAAACCTCGACCGCGCCATCACCGCCCTGCAGAGTGCAGTGAATACGGACAGCCGCTTTGCGCTTGGATTTGCGCGGCTTGCCCAGGTGTACGTGCTGAAGTTCGAACTGGATGGAGATTTCCAGTGGCTTCAGCGCGCGCAGGAGTATTGCAAACAGGCCGCGGCACTGGACGATCGGATTGCCCTCACATTTGTAGCGCTTGGGAATGTTCATGAGGACACCGGGGATCATGATCTGGCAGTTCAAGAATTCCACCGTGCCCTGGAGCTCGATCCGCGAAACTCTGATGCACTCACGGGAATGGCCTTGGCATATCGAAATGAGGGGCGCAATTCTGAGGCTGAGGACGCATACAAACATTCAGCCGCTCTTCGCCCGGGCGACTGGACAGGGCCCAACCTTTTAGGCAATTTCTATGAATTCATTGGTCGCCACCAGGACGCCATCGCGCAGTTTAAGAAAGGCATCGAATTGTCGCCCGAGAATTCCGCGCTTTATGCAAACCTGGGTGCAGCGTATTCGGGCGATCCGAAGATGTTCACGGAAGCCGAAAATGCATTGAATAAGTCTATTGCTATCAGCCCGATGTACCAGACGTACGCAAATCTTTGCTCGTTATATGAAATGCAGTATCGCTTTCACGAGTCAGTTGCTGCATGCCAAAAAGGAATCCAACTCAACGATCAGAGTTATGAGATCTGGAATGGTCTGACGATAGCTTACGAGTGGCTTAAGGAAGACGAAAGGGCAAATGCGGCTAGAAAGAGGGCCATCGAAATCCTTGAACGAACGGTCGAATCGAATTCCCAGAACGGCGAGGCTCAATCTACGCTTGCGGCGTTACTCGCCAAGAACGGCGCCAAGCAGCGGGCCCTCGATGGTATTGCGATTTCCCTTGCTTTGTCGCCGAGGATTCCTTATGTTCTATCTGAAGTTGCGGACGCCTACGAATTGCTGGGGGATCGTCGACATGCTATTAAGTACCTTCAGCAAGCTTTGCGTAACGGGTTCCCCGCGGTCGGATTGAGGGCAGACCCTGAGATCCAAGGTGTAATCTCTGACCCCAGATTCCGGATGCCCGAGCAGCAGTAATTCCTGCACGGGATCATCACAATTGAGAAGAGTAAGGAGAAGTGATGGCGCAAGTTACGATTCCCATTCCAAACCCAGGAGGCGGAGGGAAATTTAACATCTCTTCCGGAGACGAAATCACGATAGTGTTTGATCGTGACGGCTCGCTTGATTACAACGCGATCGCCTTCAGTAAGGAAACGATTCCGAAGGGACATTTTCACAGCAGGAACATCATAGGCCCTTACTTAGTAGACTCCCAGGCCCAGCCCGGTGTCGTAACGCTTCAGTTCTTTGACGGAGCTAAAACCTGGGATTGCGAGCTGACGATCACGGTTTAAAATTACTTGCTGACCGGATTTGGTTTCGAACGCAACGCGATACTTGATGATTACGGCTTAAACAACGGAGGGCCCGGAGACGCCAGTCTCCGGGCCCTCCGTTGGGTGCAAGGACATGTCGTTACTTGGCAGCCACAAGCGCGTGGGTGCCACCATTGCTGTGCAGCCTGGCTTCCTCCATCCGAACACTCTTTTCCAACTTCGAGGTGGGGATCGCCAGACTCATCTCGGCAGACGGGCAGAGAACTTCACTGAGGAAGTATCGTTCGCCGTATTTATCGAATACAAGCTTGCCGCCGCCGGTTGCGTGTTTACCGTCAGCAAAAGTTGTGGTGAACACGGTGTAATGCCCGTCGCGGCTGCGAATCTGGATCACGTTGGATGAGACAGACGTGATCGTGTACGTGCCTGCGGGTAGCGTCTTGCCGCTAATGGTGAAATCGAACGGGACGTTGGCCTGAAGTGCGTGATCCAACGCTAAGGCGTTGCCGGCAGTAAAGAGACTCGTGAGGGTGAAGAGCGCAAATGCTGTAATCCGTTTCATGACATGATCTCCTTTTTTTTGAAGCGCCTTGGATTCGAGCGCCATCACTCTCTAAAGCGGAGACCACCGATAATTCGTGCCAAACTTTACGGCCACCCACGAGATCGGAGTGCGCATGGCTCCGTGCGCGCGGCAAACCGACGTGCCCTGAGTAAGTATCCCCCGGCAGAGCCGCATAAGCGCTAACTTGTTTGAGAGAATATTTGCTCCTGCGATTTGCGCTTTCGAGGTGCTTCGGCTAGGCCTTTGGCGATCTGGTCCCAGTTTGCCAGCATGTCGCCCAGAGCAAAGGCCGGTTGAATTGCGGTGCTGATTTGGTGAAACGCAAAGGCAAACTCACGCCATCGGCTGGAAAGGCGCTTGGTGCGCCAATGGGTATCCCCAGGGGGAAAGGGTGCGAGCGTGCTGAATGAGTTTCTCGGTGAGTAAGGTGACGAATAGCTTTCCATAAAGCCAGGCTTTGGCGCTGTCTTGATCGTATTTAGGCAAGTGGCCCAGCTGGGCGATCTGCTTAAAGCGTTTGAAGACCAGTTCGATTTGCCACCGATACCGGTAGTGGTCAAGAACCTGTTGCAGGGAAAACTCCGGCGCGGGAAACGTTGTCAAAACCATGACATATTGCGCGTAGATCAAGGTTTCAGGTTGCAGTTTGGTGCCATGCTTGGAAGCATAGCGTCTGAGCTTCTTCTGGGCCAGTGCGATGGCCGTTTGACTCTTGCGAACCACGCACAGCCGAGCTGAAACCGGGGCATGGTCTTCGAAGGGAACCAAAACCTCCCATTCCTTGATTTGCCCCGTTGCGGCAATCGATTTCAATCCTTGCAACAACCCAAACTTGGATCCATCCGGCGCCTGCAAGAGGATGCCGTCTGGGTTGAGTCTGACGGCAAGGTACGCTTTTCTGCCGGCAGCATAATGGATTCCACTGGCATGACAATAACCGCGGTCGACAAGAACGTAATCTCGGGGCTTCAAGGGAAATTGCCGCAGCGATTCACCGTTTCCCTTTCCCTCCGCAGCGGTAATTTTGAAGTAGTCGCAAACGAGTGTGGGCCATTGCAGACTGTAGTGAATGCGCCATTGACTGCCCGTCTTTCCGGGCTCCTTGACCACCGTCGCATCGATCAATCGCAGCGTCGGAACGAACGCCGATTCAGTGACAAGACCGCGTTCCTCAAACAGCGCGCAACAAAGCCGATACAGCCAATTCTTGCTTTTGCGCAGCCGTTTGAGCAAGGCTACGTCGGAAAGTTCCGCAAGCTTGGCCAGCCGGGCCCTCACTACGGTCTCTCGCATGGAAAAACCGCACCCCAGGTGCAGCAAAAGTGTGCGCATGTAGTTCTCTTCACTCTTATCCTGACGTAACCCTTTCAGCGCCTCCGTCACTTGCCCCAGCTCTTTCCAGTTCGGCGGGAAAAAGGAAAGCAGGAGTTTCCAATCCTCGTTCGCAGCATTGGTGGCCGTCATGCACCCAACGGTATCAAAATCAGGTCGCCATTGCAATAAACAAGTTAGCGCTTATGCGGCGGCACCGGGGGCTTTACGATGTGAGCCGCTCAAAGCGGCTTGAGCGGGGTCGCTAACGCGGCCCCGATTGAGTTGAGCCACCTTGACGGTGGCAGGTCATTTC
>WNGR01002706.1_pt1 | contig 19388 bp, 18 predicted proteins | sample 5407581 | NCBI WGS metagenome assembly WNGR01 (sample SAMN13153383, study PRJNA577476) | soil metagenome | isolation source: 80 cm soil or saprolite under Garry oak tree replicate 2 | place: USA:California | collected 2016-06-15 | reverse complement strand
AACATCACCGCCCGCTTGGTGGCTACGATGTCGGGAAACCGGAGCGGTCACGATGTGAGTAACTCATACACTTCGCACGCCCATCCGTAGTTGGGGAGGGGCGATCCCTTGCGGTCGCCCTGCTGGCTTGCAGCACCTGCAAGGTCTGTTTGCAAAAATCTCACGCGCACCCCTGGCGATCAATATCCTTGCATTTTTGCTCTGGATTTGATAAAGTTTAATTGAGCGCAGTGTCCTTAAACCCTCATCGAGGCTCGACCTCTCTTTTTTGGCTCTCGAAGCCGTGGTTGTGGGATAGCGGCATATTCGTCGCTGCACTGCGCTCACCCCACGATAATGAACAGGAACAAAAGAAGTCCCATCCGCTCTGGTGATGCGCTGCGCTGCCGCACTGTCATCCTTGGCTTCCTGTCACCCTTCGCTCACTGTCATCCTGAGCGAAGCGAAGGATCTCCTCCTCAGTCGCACTTCAGTTGTTCATGATTGGTCTTGCTAGCGAAGCTCCCATTTGAGATAATCATCCTCCACCCCCACGCAATGCATTCCGATTTTGGTGAGCACTTTGATGGATGCGATGTTGTCCTTGAGCGTTTTCGCAGTAATCATTTTAATTTCTTGCCTCTGGAGAGCCCACTGAATAAGGCTGCTCGCCATCTCGGTCGCATACCCCTGATTGCGATACTCAGGAACGATGCTATAGCCAATCTCTACGACGCCTCGCTCATCTGGTCCTCCCATGAAGCCGACATCGCCGATAAGCACTCTATCCACTTTGTGGATGATGAGCCAGTCCCAAACAGGATTCGATGGATGTATGTTTTTCACAAAGATAGGCAAGGCTTCTGCCAGATCGGATCCAGGCCAGGAGTCAGGTACGCCAACCCCAAGCATTTCCCCCAATTTGGCTTTGTCTGTCATAGCTGCTTTCATGAGATCAAGTGAGAACGGAATGAGTTTTAGACGATCTGTTTCAAGTGTCTGCATGATCAAAGCCCCTTTTACTTCCGTATCCGCACAACCGTGCCCTGATTTGCTCGCACCAGTTCCTGCGGAGCAATCTTGACCAGCGAGGTTTCACTGCCACCGCCTGTGAATACTACCCCTTTCTCCATTACGCGGGGATCGATCAGAAAGGTTGCCTGATATCCGAACGAGGGAGTGCCTCCACGGGGATAGCCTGTTTTCTCCAGGATCTCTTCTGGGGTCGCCATTCGTGGTGGGTCTATAGTGAGGGCCTGCGCGATACGCGAGGTGCTGACTCGATCTTCCCCTTTGACGATCGCAATGACGGGCTGACCATGAGTATCAATCAGGCAGATATTTTTGACCAGGTCTTCAGGTGAGGCATTGACTGCTTGAGCCGCCTCTGCAACCGAACGGCAGGATTGTTCAAAAGATAAGTGTTCGGCTTGAATGTCGTGTTCTTTGATAAATATGAGTAGTTTCTGTTCGTATGGGTTCATTGTTTTATTTTTCCTTCAAGATAATAGATGAGGTGCAGTTCTCGGTACGCGAGAATATTTTACCAAGCCAACGAGGGCGAGCGCAAGGGAGCGCATCAGGGCATCAGGGCACCCGCAAGGGGACAATACCATTTAGATAAATGCAATGCTCGCACAAATTGTGTGAAAAAGCGGAGCAATAGAGCTGAAAAAGTGGAGCCATACACGCTCAAAACCAGAAACGTATTGTTGTGCTTTCTCATCACATTCTTTTTATCTAAATGGTATTGCCCGCAAGGGGTGCCCCTACCACGGTCCCAACCACGTCTGGAATTTGACACTGGTAGGGGCACCCCTTGCGGGTGCCCTGGGGCTGGGGTGGAGAGATTTCTCCAAATGATCCTCCATCTATCTTTCTTTCCTCATCGGATTTGTACGAATATATTGGCGAGTTTGTTTCAGTTCCTCATTATCAAGGATGAGATGATCATGATAGTTGCCTTGCCAGAATCGACCGGGGCACATCAGACCGGCGGCCTTGATCTGGCGCAACCAGGCAACGGTGGTCAAGGATTTATAAGCCCCTACGACATCTCCTAGATGAGGGGGATCTTCCCGGGCATTATCGAGCCAAAGAATAAAATGGACATGGTCAGGCATAATGACAAATTCATCGAGGGTAACGCCGGGAAAGCGTTTTGGAAGTGCCTGCCAGGTCTCCTCCAGGATTTGACGAAGTTCTGGTATCTCAAAAAGAGGATCACGGTGCTCTGCGCAAATCGTCACAAAATAGATTCCGGTTGAGGTGTAATCATGATGAGATGTTCGCAGGTTTCTTCTGTGATGAATATCGGGATTGTATCGTGGACGAGCCATTGTTGCTCCTTTTGTGCTGGTATTGATCTGAATATTATCCTATAGATTCATCATATGCAAGAGCTACGAGGATACCCACAAGGGAAAGCCGTCCAGACCCCACCAGGGCACCCGCAAGGGGATGCCCCTACTACCGTCGAATTCCAGACGTGAGCGGGGATCCTAGTAGGGGCATCCCCTTGCGGGTGCCCTGCTCACTCGCACCATCTTGGGGCGCACCCCTAGGTGTACAATCTGGTTCATTTCTCGCATAGATGTGTTATAATCGCATAGCAAAAAAGCATTTACATGAATTGTTAGAAGGAGTCTGACATGGCGCTTCTGGAAGCTGCCGCACTTGAGGTTGGCGCAGCCATAGCGAAATCTATCCTGAAGTTCTGGGTAAAAGACTCAACGCTTGGTGAGGATGTATCCTCAGGTCTCATAGATTTGCTGAAAACTAAAACCTCAGACCTGTTTGCTCAACGCAAGGGTGAACGACAATTTGCAGACGTTGGGGACAAAATAGGTCAGAGTCTTCTCCCACTCTTTGAGATCGAAGGGGCCCGCCTGGATGATAATGAGCGTACGGCAGTTGCTTTAGCAGTTGCAGAGACGTTCAACAGGGCAAAAATTTCCAGCGAACTGCTGGCAGAGCGGAACCTCCAACCAGCCCAGCTAGCTCAATATATGCTCTCCGTTCATTCGATCACAAACTACCGCTTCGGCGAGCCAGCGACAGAACTCTACCGGCGCATCATCCAGGAATCATGCACTTATGTAGTGGACATCGCCTCTCAACTCCCTTCGTTTACTGAACATACCTTTGCGGAAGTCCTCAAGCGAGAAGATCAGATTATCGCTAAGGCTACAGAAATCCTGGAAGAGCTGCAACGGTTACGGAAGCAACTTGATCCGATGGTTGAAGCGGAAGGCTTTGAAATCGAGTATCGGCAAGCCGTTGCCCGCAACCTGGATGTTGTTCAACTGATCGGTGCAGATGTCTCGCTGACGAACCGCCGCCATCGTTTGAGCGTAGCTTATATCACCCTCTCGGTGGAACAGCAAGCGGCTCCTCTACCCACCAGAGCAGAGGCATCCACTCAAGACTCACGGCATACGATAAAGCAAAATATTGTCTCAGTGGATGCCACTCTTGCGAATTCAGACCGCCTGCTGATTCGTGGACCGGCCGGTTCAGGAAAAACCACGCTGCTACAATGGATAGCGGTAAAAGCGGCGACCAAATCCTTTGAGGGGCAACTGGCAAACTGGAATGGCCGGGTTCCCTTCTACATTCGGCTGCGTCGCTATGTGCAGTCTGGACTGCCAGGACCAGAATCCTTCCCTGATTTCGCTGCTCCTGCCATTGCCCGTACTATGCCAGAGAAATGGGTACATACTATCCTCAAATCAGGGCGTGCTATCGTGCTGGTTGACGGGGTAGATGAGATTCCAGCATCGCAACGAGAAGATGTGTATACCTGGCTGAAAGATTTAGTGGAGACTTATCCAAAGGCACACTTCATCATTACCTCTCGCCCTTATGCAATCGAAGAAGGATGGATGGACCGTGAAGGACTCAACTATGCTGAACTTCAACCAATGGGACTTGCCGATATCTACTCATTTATTGAGCACTGGCACGAGGCGGTACGGCAAGAGCTTCATACAGACGAGGAGAAAAACGAAATCGTGCCGCTTGCTGATCAACTCAAAAAACAGGTGAGGCAAGTTCGCGCCATCCGGAACCTGGCAACCAGCCCGCTTCTATGTGCGATGTTGTGTGCCTTGAACAGGCAGAGAAGGCAGCAACTGCCGGTCAATCGCATTGAGATGTACAGAGCATGCTGCTCCCTGCTGCTGGAACGCCGTGAGAAGGAAAGTGGCATTAACCTCTCCGACTATCCAGCACTGAATCTGGGTCAGAAGCAGCGTTTCCTGGAAGATCTTGCCTACTGGATGATCCAGGAAAATCTCTCGGAAGTTGCAGTATCCATTGTCGATGAACGTTTTAGGGAAAAACTCGCACATATGCCTGGCTTATCGCAGGACACTTCCGGCAAGGGCGTGCGCAGGCTGCTGGTGGAACGCACGGGAATGCTCCGCGAACCTGTTGCAGGACAGATTGATTTCACCCATCGCACCTTCCAGGAGTTCTTCGCAGCGCAGGCAGCCCTGGATGCAATGGACATTAAGAAGTTAGTAGCAAACGCACATAATGATCAGTGGAGAGAAGTTGTTATCCTTGCCGAGGGTCTTGCATCCAAAGCTATGTGTGAGCAACTCGTCAATGGTCTGATTAAGCGAGGAGAGACTGAAAAAGAGCATCGCCATCAACTCCACCTCATCGCTATCTCTTGTCTGGACTCGGCTATTGAGTTAGGGCCAGAGGTACGGGCAGAGGTGGTCAAGCGTCTCAGCCGGCTCGTGCCGCCTAAAAATATAACTGATGCCAAGGCCATAGCCGCTGCCGGGGAACTGACGGTGAAATACCTGGCAAAAAAAGGCAAACCGCCTATCACAACCTGTGCTGCCTGTGTTCGTGCTCTCTCAATCATTGGGGGTGATCTGGCCCTGGATATGCTTGAAGGGTACGCTAACGATGATCGTGAAGGAGTGATCAGTGAGTTGCTCAGAGCGTGGGACGCTTTTGATAGGGAAACGTATGCAAGGCGAATACTATCACAGACGCTTCGAAATAAAACAAGTCTGCCCCTGGAACATCTGCCATCACTGGATGGAATGCAGTATTTTACAAATCTGACCCAATTGGATCTGTCGGGCTGTGCTCAAGTGAATGACCTGACTCCCCTGGCTGGCTTGACCAGCTTGACTTGGCTGGATCTGTCGGACTGTGCTCAAGTGAATGATCTGACTCCTCTGGCTGGCTTGACCGGCTCGACTGAACTGAACCTGTCGGGCTGTGACCAACTGACCCCCCTCGGCTTAACCGGCTTGACCGGCTTGACTGCATTGAACCTGTCGGGCTGTGACCAACTGACCACCCTCGGCTTAACCGGCTTGACCAGCTTGACTGCATTGAACCTGTCGGGCTGTACTCAAGTGCGTGATCTGACTCCCCTGGCTGGCCTGACTAGCTTGACCTGGCTGAACCTGGGGGGCTGTGCGCAAGTCAGTGATCTGACTCCCCTGGCTGGCTTGACCAGCTTGACTGAGCTAGACCTGTCGAGATGTGCGCAAGTGAGTGATCTGGCTCCCTTAAAGACCTTGACCCGTTTAGAATACTTACTTTTAAGCGAAAATATGGATAGGTTGACCATTCCATCGAGTATCAAAAAGAAAGTCTACTATAACCCCTTGAGAAATCTACTAAAATAGTATTGGCAAAAGTAATTCGAATGGGATATTGACCTGGAAGTGAGCCCGCGGGAGAGATCATCTTCCCTGGTTTCCCTGAATGACCTGCATGAAGTACGATGGGCCCCCACTCCGCCTCACCCCACTCCCGCCCCTACGAGGACGATACCACCCCTTCCAAAAAACATTCTCTTGAGAGATTACGGTGTTGGAGGCAACAGCGGCAACGCAAATCCCCAATCCAGCAGCGTCCTCGCATCTGAAAAACGCTGGTCTGAATCCTTGTCACCGAGCACAGCCCCGATGAGATGATGGCCTGCGCTGGTGGCGGAGAAAACCAGGCAGTAACCGGCTTCGGGGGTATAGCCCGTCTTGACGCCGGTGGCTCCGGCATAGGTGCTGAGCAGGGTATCGGTCGTATCCCAGGTATAGGCATGGTGGAGTGAAGTGGCGGGAAGTACGTAGTGTTCCAGTTGCACAATCTGGGCGAAGAAGGGGTTCGCCATGGCATAGCGGGTCAGCTGTACGAGATCAGCGGCGCTACTGTAGTGGTTGGGGTCAGGTTGGTTTTGAGGTGTGAGGTAGGTCAGGCCGTCGGGGTTGATGTAGTGGGTTTGGGTGAGATGAAGCTTGTGAGCATAGTTGTTCATAGTGCGTACAAAGTTGGCAGGGGTTCCGGCAACAGCGTCGGCAATGGCGATGGCGGCATCGTCACCGGAGGGGAGCATCAGGCCGTAGAGCAGATCTTTCACGCGAATCTGGTCCCCAACGACGAGGTTTGCAGTACTGCCGTCATATTTCTTTACCTCGTCGAGGGCGTCCTGTCGAATGGTCACGAGTTGATCGAGGTTAGCTGTTTCGATGACGATAATGGCTGTCATGATCTTGGTTGTGCTGGCCATTGGCAGGCGTTTTGAACCTTGAACATTCACAAGGACATGGCCTGTATCGGCATCGAGCAGGTAGGCGGCTGTGGCACCCGTAGGTGGAGGTGTGCCTTTGACAGTGAGAATGGGTTTGGGAGTGGGTGTAGGAGACGGAGAGAGGCCAGCGAGCAGGCGTGTCCCGACGGGGGTAAAGGCGAGTACCGGTGTGATGGTTGCGACGGCGATTGCCAATATTAGCAGGATGATTGCAAGGATGCGGCGGCTCATTTAGTGTCTCCTCCTTTCATTGGGTTTCGTGTGTCACCCTGAGCGCAGCGAAGGGTCTGTCTGCTCCCCTCGATTGTCATCCTGAGCGAGCCGAAGCCCTGAGCGAAGCGAAGGGGAAGCGAAGGATCAGCGCGAGCTTCGGGTCTGTCTCGAGGGGCAGACAGATGCTTCGCTTCGCTCAGCATGACAGGGCTTGAGTGAGTGCGAGCTTCGGGTCTGTCTGCTCCCCTCGATTGTCACCCTGAGCGAAGCGAAGGGTCTGCGCAGCCAAGCCTCTGTCGGTCCCTCGAGACAGACCCTTCGCTTCGCTCAGGGTGACAGGGCTCTCCCTTGTCTGGGTTACTTTGTTAATCTGCATTATCGGCCAGTCAGGAGCCGATAATGGATATTGATAAACTAATCGGACACCCACTGGCCGATCAATCGGCGGTGGCGCGCATCCGGGGGATGATGAAGCGCGGCGATAAATCGGCCCCTACGGTCTGGCCGGGGTAGTTTGTCAAGGTACATCATTCTGACATCCACTCATAAATCCTCACTCCTTGACAGCTCGCTTGCTTCATCGTATACTAAGGATAGCACAAGCAAACTTCGCTATTCCGTGGCCTTCCTCTGGCCACCTCTCTCCTCTCTTTGAGGAGCAATCTGGCATGTCGCAAATGTCCCATGTCCCAACCAAAATCGCGAAAGCCACTCTTTCCTCCCTGTTCGACCGCATACGCGTCACCATCATACCAAATGTCCCATGTCCCCCAAGTCCCAGTTATGAGTGGATGTCAAGTAATGGATGTTGACAAAATAATCCAAGTATCGCTGGTGCACGATAATGCATATTAGCAAAATACCGCCGCCAGACCGTAGGGGCCGAACTGTTTTCCAAACCGTGTCCACTGGCCCAGCTCGCCACCTACCCGTGCGCCTGTCCAACCGTGGTAGGGACACCCCTTGCGGGTGTCCTGGGGCGGGGGGGCACTTACATATTAGTAAACGATCACTGGGGTGCTTAGTTCTACGAAATTGTAGAGCCAGCTGGCGTCTTCTGTTGAGAGGTTGACGCAGCCGTGCGAGCCGGTCGAGGCGGACTGGTTGCCGGTCGCATCCTGGTGAGGGAAGTTGGTGCCGGGACCGTAGTTGGCACGCCACCAGCTGTCATGGAGGAAGTATCCGCTGCTATGATACTGCATGGCGTAGTTAATCTTCGTGTCGGGATAGTAGTCTTCCGAACCGACAGGGGCACCGGATTTGAAAACGGTGGGTGATTGCATCACTTCAACCTGCCAGGTTCCCGGCAGACTGGGATGGGTCGGGCGACCGGTGGTTGCCAGAAATGCCTGGACGAGTTTGCCATTCTCGTAGATGCGTACCGCCTGTTCCTGCAGTGAGACAACAACGACCTTCTTTCCGGTTACATGATAGTGTGCCAGCAGTTGCAAGTCCGTTTTATGCATCTTATCATACGGTGTCTTATCGCTTGCATTGATGGTCATGGTGTCAAAGTTCGCCAGGTAGCCGTTGAGGCTATCGACGATGGCCTGGTAATCGGCAACGGTCTGTGCTGCATTGAGGTCATCCTCTACGAGACCATCAGCGCCTGTCGGACCATACTCATAGCCGAGGGTATAGGTGACGCCATCGTAGCTGTCATAGTATTTGTGCTGCGCTCCCCAGCTCGCCACTTTCTGCTGAAGCTGTTGGCGCAGGTGAGTGATCTCTGCCTGGAGTGCTGGAATCTGAATGGCATCGATGTGGGCTTTCAACGTCTTCTCAGCAGCCTTATAGGCGGCATCTGTCCTGGCGGTTGCCAGGGCCTGTCGATCAGCATTATACTGTTTCTGGTAGAGAGTCACATTCCCACCAGATTGCTGCATCACGCTTATCCAGTGGCGGAAGCTCTGTAGTTGAGCAGCATCCTGGTGGGTAATGCGCGGCTCGAAGATCGGTGCCGATTGCGAGAACGCTGGTGTGCCACACGCACTCAGCAGGAAGACCAGGAGCAATAGGGTGCCCAATAATAGAACTGGCAGCTGGTGCCGAAGATGATTTTTGGTTTGCATGATTATATACCTCATGTAGGATAGATGGTTTTTCATAAAGAATTTTTATTGGTCTATATGCGAATATCAGGAAGGAGATTTTCTGCTTCCTGGGACAAGTATAGTCTGCTGCAAGGGTATATGCTATGAGCTCTTGCATAGTTTTTGTGGTGGATTTTCACAAAACGAGGATGACAACACATGAGCAGGGCTATGGATGAACAGGTCACATTTACCTTCTCGGGAATGTTGGCGGGAATGCGACGGAGCACTCCACTGATAGTGAGCGACTTTGCCATCGGTCTTGTCTTTGGGGTGCTGGCACGCCAGGCCGGGCTGAGCCTGGTGCAAGCACTACTGATGAGTAGCCTGGTATTTGGAGGCAGCGTTCAGTTTGTTGCACTCTCGCTATGGATAATGCCGCTGCCGGTGATTCCCATCCTGCTAACGACGCTTGTCGTCAGCGCACGTTACCTGCTGATGGGAGCGGCGCTGTATCCGTGGTTTTCTCGGCTCCCGCTCGTAAAGGCATATACTTCTGTCTTTTTCATGGTGGATGAGAGTTGGGCGCTGGCTATGAGCGAGTTTGCAGCCGGTGGACGAGATGCGGCCTTCTTGCCTGGTAGTGGCTTCATCCTCTTTATGGCATGGGTCAGTTCTACGATCATTGGGCAGACCGCCGGAGCTTTGATACAGAATCCGGCGCAGTGGGGACTGGATTTCGCCTTTACAGCGGTTTTTGTGGCATTGCTTGTCGGGATGTGGCGCGGGAAAGGGCAGATTCTGCCGTGGGTTGTAGCTGCGGTCGTTGCAATAGCGGCGGCGCACTGGTTGCCGGGGAAGTGGTACATTCTCTTAGGCGGCCTTGCAGGCAGTGCCGTGGGAGCGATGACCAATGCCAAATGACACTGTTGCAGTTTTGACTATCGTCGGGATGGCACTTGTGAGTTATGCAACGCGGGCAGGTGGATTGTGGCTGATGAGCATAGTGACTCCCTCTCCCCGCGTCGAGGCCTGGCTGCGCTCTATCCCTGGCGCTGTGCTTGTCGCTCTGGTTGCGCCTACAGTGCTCACAAGTAGCCTTGCTGAGACGCTGGCTGCACTGGCTACCGTGCTTGTCGCGGTGCGTACGAAGAATGTGCTGTTGGCGATGGTGGTGGGAGTTGGGGCTGTGTGGGTACTGAGAATCATTACAGGGCACCTGTGAAACGTGTACTGCTGGCGAAGTGTGGCCCACCCCACCCAGGGCGCGATAATGCAGATGAACAAAAGAGCCCAGACACCTAATGAATTTTGCCGATCAAAACCGGTAATGGCGGGGCAGTCGTATCTGTAGGGGCAGGGGCGGTGTGGGGTGGGGTGGGGCCCCTTGCGGGTGCCCTCATCCTTGTTCCTCCAACCACCCTTACCCTCTTTGATCGGCAAAATTCATTAGGTGCCGATTGATCGGCAGCCACCAGTGACAATCGGGGGAATCCTCTCGCCTTGCCAGAGCAGAGGCTCGGCTGCGCTGATGCTTCGCTTCGCTCAGCAGGAAGGGAGAGCCCTGTCATGCTGAGCGAAGCGAAGCATCTGTCGGCCCATCGAGACAGACCCTTCGCTTCACTCAGGGTGACAAAGGAAACCATCGAAATATCGTCGGGGCCGATTCTGCAGATGAACACATTCATCCAGCCATGATGCAGATTGGTGTCCGCATTAAAAAGTTCATCTGCATTATCGGGCTCCCTACGCACCCGGCATCGCTCCGCTCGCTGCCTTATGCCCCAACAGATCACCTTCCAAAGAACCTTTGAGTGAAGGTCGCAATAAAGCTGATCTCAATCACAAGTCCCATCACAGCCTCTAATGCCGCCAGCACCGTTATCGGGCTTTCCAGGGAAATACCGCCAGGGAAAAGCCCGCGGCCATGAAAGGCTGCCACACTGAAGACGAGCGCACCAAGGGGTGAGATAGGTGGATGGACGGACTGCCCCATGAGTGCATAGATGAAAGCAAACACGCTGATCACCAACAGGTAGGCAAGCAGGCTCCGCCCTGGTCGGTACCCATAGCCAGCAAGCAGGTCGAGGAATCCGGAGAAGAGATACTGACCCAGCTTGTTTTGTCGCCGCAAGACGGTGCGCTGGAGGAACTGCGCACGATAGGCAAAGCGTCCCGCGTCCTCATTGAGTCCCTGGGCAGATAGCGCAATGGCAAGCTGACGATTGGCTCGAACCGCCACTTCGTACTCATTCAGGCGTGTCGCTTCATCTTTCAGCTTACCATCTCGCATTTCCTGATACGCTTCATACTCCTCGCCAGGCATCTTCATCTGCGACCAATTCACGACCGACAGGTTTGCATCACCCCAACGTACATCGGCCAGCCACGGACCTATCTGGTGTTCATCAGCCAGGATAATACGTTCAAGATGAGCTCCTTCCAGGTGAACCTCTCTCAGGTGAGCATGCTCCAAATGTGCATCCCAGAGGAAGGCTTCGTCCAGGTGTGCTCCGAAGAGGTCAACACCTTCCAGGCGCGCTTCGGCGAGGTAAGCTTGCTCTAGATTAGCTCTAGCGAAATCTGCTCCTTCCAGGTGTGCCAGTCTAAGGTCAGCTCCCGGCAGGTTGGCGTATTCCAGGTTGGCTCCCTCCAGGTGTGCTCCTTTGAGATCGGTTCCTTCCATGAGCACAGCGGCCATTGCATGTTGCCCATCCGTCAGATCAGGCCACATGCTCCAAGTAATATCACCGCGTGTACGCGCCAGTGGAAGGTTCTGCAGGTCTACGCGGCTCAGATCAGCGCCGCGCAAGTCTATTCCTTCGCGTTCCCGCTGGCCCTCATCATTCCAATCTACCGGCCCACGCCCGTTCTCATGTGTTGCCAGGAGCCATTCGACATCGGCACGAGCCAGTGTAATGCCCTTAAAAGGATAGATGCCTTGCCTGACATCCGGGGATATATTGCGGCGTTCGGTCAGATAGTCCTGGCGCTCCGCGTTAATCTCTGGTTCAGTACGCCATGTCTGGCCCTGTTCTTCCCAATAGACTTTCCATGCCTTCCGGTCGTTTATCGTCAGGCCTTGCGCAGGAGTTGCCTGTGTACTATCTTGCTGCTGCATGAAAAATTCCTCTCTTCTGGACAATGGATTGCGGACTGAGCCTGACTGTCATTGTACTTCATCTTCGAGGTTATTTGAAGGCACATATCGAGAAGGTTGCAGTATAGCAATCAAGGAGTGGTGATAGTCTGCCCAGGCATAATTGCTAACTGTTCTACTAGCTTGCGCTCATACTCATCGATGAGCGGCAATTGCGGGTGAAGTTTATGAGCCACATCGTTGGCGGCCAGAAGCACACCGAAGCGCTCAAGGTAATAGGCATCCGCCGAAGTTGAGGTGGTCGATGTATGCGGGACTACTGCCAGGCAGCCAGCAGCCGGGTTCGATCCAGAGGCAAAACGGACCCGGGAAGCCGATGGCACTATTCCTGAAAGCAAATTCTGCATGCCTACGCAGGCGGGATCATCAGCAAGTAACGTGTCCCCAACGGGAATTGACGGTCCCAGATGTGGACTGAAGAGGGCTTCTATATCCCACCTGGGGCTATCCCATGAGATGCCGAGCAAGATCGGACTGGTGTCCTCGGAGAATCCACCAGTGCCAGCGGGCTGGTAACGGTCAACAATGTGGCCATCTTCAGCAGCATAATCCCAGGTTGTAGAGACAAGAATCAGAGCAAGCCACTTTGCATCGGAAGGTGAAGTAGACAAGGGCTGCCGTATCTGCCAGGGCAGTGAGCACAATGCATCGCATCCCTGTAGCGTGACTATGTAGCGTTCTCCACCGATGACCTCTATACCCATTTGAAAGTGGAGTATCGCCTGTAAGGATTGAGTGGCAGTGCTGTATCCTTTCAGACTTCTGTACAATTCCCCTGGTCGCACTGTCTCACGAGCACTCTGCTCCTTCAGGGACGTTTGTATTGCTGTGAGAAGCATCCCCTGTTGATACTGGGAAAGAGCCTCCAGCGAATTGTGGAGAAAGACTAGCTGCGCATAAAATTTTGAGTTGGGGTTTCCAATCTTTTCAGCAGCAATCTGGCAGGTATCGTAAATACTATAGGGTACAGTTAGAACACAGGATTTCGGCGAGAAGGGATCAGCACGCCATTCAACGAGGTGGCGACCAGGAGCCAATGCAATTGGGGGTTCGCTGCTGATACGTGGTATCCCGACCAGGTGCCCATCAATAAAGACCTTCGTCCAGGGTACATTCACATCGAGATAGAAGTTGCCAGCACCTGGTGCCAGGGTTGGAGTAGAGGCGGGCCCCAGGCTTGTAAATAAGTGACCCAGAGTTGGCAAGCTCCCAGGAATCACCAGCAGTGCCAACAAGATCAGATTGATGATGACAGACACCCGTAAAATCAAGTTCAGCCGCCGTGACGAAAAGCGCGGCTTTCTTGAGGAGTGATCGAGATGCTCGGATGGAGCGGTCTCGTCCGAGGCAGGGATCGGCGTGATCTTCGCTTCTAAATCATCGTGAGCCTGTTCATGTTCGAGGTCGTCCACAAAAAATGCTCCTGTATGTTTATCGCTCAAAACCTCCTGAGAAGCCAAAGGAGGCGATATCATTCAAAGGAATCTATCCTATCCATTCTTACTGTACCACGCCTGAAGGGATGATTGCCATGTCGAGCGACAAGGAGTGAGAGTCAAATTTTTGCGTAGGGGCCCGATGATGCAGATTGACAAACTACCGCTGCCCGACCGTAGGGGCCGATTTATCGCCGCCCACCGCCGATTTATCGGCCAGTGCTTGTCCGATTCTTTTATCACTATCCATAATCTGGCCCCTACACACTTCTCGCTTCGCTCGCAACAAAACGAGGGACACCCCGACAAGAGAGACCAGTTGATCTTGCTCCTCTGAAACGGTATACTGCTGGTGTGATGAAGGCTCGTGACAACGTGATCAACAAGCTGCAAGCGTTGAACTGTCGCCGTCAATAGTTCAGTTGGTTCACAGAAAGTGGGGGATCGCTATGCCTATGATACGCATGGCAACCTCTGATGACATTGAGGTCTTAACCGACTTGCGGGTCGCTATGTTTGAAGATATAGGAGATATCACTGACGAAAAGCAGGCAGAGGCATTCCGGGAAGCGACGTACCGTTACCTGAGCGAGGCTCTCCCACAGGGGAAATTCCTGGCCTGGGTAGCGGAAGAGGATGGGCAGATTGTTGGCACAAGCGGGCTGATTTTCTTCGAGCAGGCTCCAACTCCTGCTAATCTGGTGGGGAACGAGGGCTATGTCTTGAATATGTACACCGTCCCGCAATGGCGCGGCAGAGGGATTGCCAGAACCCTCCTGGCGGAGATCATCAGGTATGTGAAGAACACGGGTACCCCACAACTCTGGCTGTATGCCACAGAGGAGGGCAGGCCACTCTATGAGAAGTTGGGGTTCGTGGCGTTAACGGATGCAATGGGTTTACACAGATAGGTTTTTGGGAAGCGGGGTCCAGGGGCGCGGCCCCTGGCGGGGGTTTGGGGGCGTCCCCCAAACTTCTCTCTCCTTTGCTTGCCCACCTGTAACACGGTTCGTAACGTTTTGGTAACGTACGCATGGTACAATACGGGGAGAGAAGAGAAGGGTCCGTGCAGCCGTTCACCAGGGAGACATTATTTCCCTCTGGCAGTCAAACACAGCTTGAACCGATCAAGAAGGAGCTCGTCCATGAGCCTTCCATTTGGTACGGCAGGAGCCATTGTCAATCCCGAGCCATCCAGGAACACCCGAACGCTCTTGTATGGGCGCTGGCGCATCTTGATGAGAATCGTGGTGGGTGCAGTGGCGCTCTTGAGCCTGGGAACGTTGCTGGTCAGACTGCCGACCTTCGTGGTCCAGGTGCAGACCGCCTGTGCTGGCTCCCGCTGTGCCTATGGGCAACTCACCTACACAGACGTAGAGTCCCTCCAGAGGCTGGGCCTCTCGCTTGGCGACTACGCGGTTTTCCAGGTCACGCTCACGCTACTCTGGGCGGTTCTGGGCCTGACCATTGCGGCGCTCATCGTCTGGCGCAAGTCTGATGACTGGATGGCGCTGCTGGTGGTGCTGTTGCTGGTGCTGTGGCCCACGGGGACGGTCACGGGCGTCTTCTCCCTGGGCACGTATTCGACCTTCCAGGGGTCTCAGTTTCCTGCTCCGCTTGTGAACTTACTGACTCGCTTTGGGTTCTTTCTCGTCTTCTCGCTCTTTCCCAATGGGCGTCTTGTGTCCCGCTGGACCCTGGCGCTACTGGGCGCGTTTCTCGCCGAAGAAATCTCCTATCACTTCCTGTCCAGCTGGCCCTTGGAGGCACCGGGTTGGCCCAACCAGTTCGCTGAGCTGCTCTGGCTGGCTACGTTGCTGAGCCTGGTGCCCACCACATGGTATCGCTACCGTCACCTGTCAAGTGCAGTTGAGCGCCAGCAGATCAAGTGGGCGGTCTTCGGGATCAGCGTCGTCACGGTGGGGTTTGTCGTGCGACTGGTGCTGACGCTGCTGATTCCCACACTGAACCAGCCCGGTTCGTTATACAGTTTCCTCAGCACCCCAGTCCTCCTCTATGTGTCGCTGGTCATCCCCCTCTCGATTGGGTTGGCCATCCTGCGCTATCGACTCTGGGATGTGGATGTCCTCATCAACAAGGCGCTGGTCTATGGCCTGCTGACAGGCACCCTGGCGGCGGTCTACGCAGGCCTGATCATCGTGCTGGAGAGTCTGGTCGGGCAGTTCACTGCGCAAAATGCTCAACCGCCCGTGATCGTCATCTCAACGCTCGCCATTGCCGCGCTCTTCCAGCCGCTGCGCAGGCGCACCCAACAGTTGATTGATCGCCGCTTCTATCGGAAGAAGTATGATGCGGTCAAAACGCTGGCAGCTTTTAGTGCGACGCTGCGCAACGAGGTGGATCTGGAGCAGTTGAGCGCTCAGTTGATCGCCGTGGTCAATGAGACGATGCAGCCCGCGCATGTGTCGCTCTGGTTGCGCTCGCCGCAACGGCACCCCGAGGAACAGTCAAAGCTGTATGAAACGCAGTGAAGCCCCTTGTGGGCGTCATGGAGGTTGGATGGAGGGGCTAGCGATGGAATAAACAACCTCACTAACTATGTTCTTACCTAAAAGAACGTCTATGGGCTCATCTGCTCTCAAAAAGTTTTCATACCCCAACCCCGATATTTGCAAGAGAGAAGCGAAGGTAGGCATGACTAAAAAAGCAAAGATTATCGTCACTATAGCACTGATGCTGGGCATGTTCCTGGCAGCCCTTGACACTACTATCGTTGGTACAGCACTGCCAAGCATTGTGGGCAAATTAGGTGGCATCTCCCTGTACTCCTGGGTGTTTTCCACATATCTCCTGACCTCGACCACTAGCGTACCGATCTACGGGAAACTGGCCGATCTTTATGGGAGGAAGCCGATCTTCCTTTTTGGTACAACCCTATTTCTGCTCGGCTCCATCTTCTCCGGGGCAGCTCAGAGCATGGAGCAACTGATTATTTTCCGCGCAATTCAGGGACTGGGTGCTGGCGCAGTGCTTCCGATCGTTGTGACGATTATCGGCGATATCTTTGCTCTGAAGGAGCGTGCCAGGGTTCAGGGACTCTTTAGTGGCGTGTGGGCCTTCTCAAGCATCATCGGCCCGGCTCTTGGTGGGCTCATCGTTGATCATTTCTCCTGGCGCTGGGTCTTTTACATCAATATCCCCTTTGGCCTGATCTCCGGCGCTTTACTGGCCATCTACCTGAAGGAAAACGTCGAACGCAAGAAGCGCAAATTGGATTATTTCGGCACCCTGACCCTAACAGCGGGAATTGTAGCTCTGCTCTTCGCTGTGCTCGAAGGAGGAAGTCTGTGGGCCTGGGATTCGGTACAAAGCATCATTTTGTTCGCTTTCGCCTTTGTGCTGATTGTGCTCTTCCTCCGCCAGGAGCGGCGTGCCCCCGAACCTATCCTGCCATTATCACTCTTCAATAACCGCATCATCGCTATTTCAAGCATAGGTGGGGTGATCCTGGGAGTTCTCATGTTTGGCATTACCTCCTATGTCCCACTCTTTGTGCAGGGAGTTAAGGGGGGCACAGCAACCAGCGCAGGGATCACACTTGGGCCGCTTCTGCTAGCCTGGCCGATTGCAGCGACGCTGAGCGGGAGAATTGTTATCCGTTATGGGTATCGCTTCGCAGCCAGTTTAGGGATGGCTCTTTCCACGATTGGCACAGGGATGGTGATCCTCTTTACGAGAGATACGGGCTTACCCTTTATTATAACGGCAATGATCTTCATTGGGACGGGGCTGGGATTTGCCAGCACATCCTTTATCCTGGCGGTACAGAATGCTGTGCCCTGGAATCTACGCGGTGTAGCTACCGCTACGACCCAGTTCTTCCGTACGATTGGTGGCACGGTTGGCGTTGCCGTCATGGGGACTATTTTGAATGCCCAGATGGCCTCGCGCTTTCCCGCCATTTTCGCCCACTTTGCCAGTGCCGCGGCTCGCCTGCCTAAAAATGTTGCTCCGGCGAATGTGTTGCTCACTCCCGAGGTGCGAGCTTCTCTCCCGGTCGCTTTCCTGGATCAGTTACAGATTGCCCTTGCTCAGAGCCTGTTCTGGGTCTATGGCTTGATGTTTGTCCTGGCTGTTATAGGGGTAGCAACGATGTTCCTGCTCCCTGGTGGTAGGGCGGACCAGTACTCATATAAATCGACGGGGACTTCTGCTACAGCCGACTCTATCGAGGGTTCTAGCGAAGAAACCAGGGAGCATGAGCAGGTGATGCTGGTGGAGTGATAGGTTGATCCAGACCCTGCCACCCCAAGGGCGCGATAATGGATATTGACCAAATACTTATGAGACTGGCCGATCAATCGGCGGTGGGCTGCGATAAATCGGCCCCTACGGCCCGTTTACATGGCAACGGAGAATGCGTCCATGGGCCAACCACCAGCATCCCTCTTGAAGAATCGTAATTATCTCCTTTTGTGGGGAGGGCAGGTTGTCTCCACAATTGGGACGCAGGTTTCGGACCTCGCTTTCCCTTTTCTCGTTCTGGCCCTTACGAACTCACCTGCTCAGGCGGGTTTTGTCGGGGCTGCAGGCACATTACCGTACCTGATTTTTAGCTTGCCTGCAGGGGCGCTTGTCGACCGCTGGAATCGCAAGCGCGTGATGATTCTCTGCGATACAGGACGCGCTATTAGCCTGGGGAGTATTGTGATTGCTATTGCCCTCGGTCATCTCACGCTGATACAGCTCTATCTTGTTTCGTTGATCGAAGGAACGCTCTTCGTCTTCTTCAACCTTGCAGAAGTGGCCTCTCTGCCGCGTGTGGTGAGGGAGGAAGACTTGCCAACGGTTTCAGCACAGGTGGAGGTCACTCAGAGCCTATCATTTCTGTTCGGTCGCTCCTTTGGTGGCATGCTGTACAGCCTGGGAAGGCTCTTTCCTTTTCTTGCTGATACGGTTTCCTATATTATTTCAGTTCTGTCACTCTTCTTCATAAATGTACCGCTTCAAGAAAAGCGAGGAGCGACTCCGCGCATGCTGTGGGTTGAGATCTGGGAAGGGCTACACTGGCTCTGGCAGCAGCCCCTACTGTGTTTTATTGCTTTGCTGGGCAGCGTTGTCCATATTACAGGGTCAGGCATGATATTGATCGTGATCGTCCTGGCCCAACATCAACATACCTCTACATTCATTATCGGTTTGATCTTAGGCATTGGAGGTGTGGGTAATCTGCTGGGAGCGTTCCTTGGCGGTATGCTCCAGAAAAAGTTCAGCTTTCGGCAACTGGTGATCGGCACTCAAGCGCTTACCGCGCTGCTGTTCCCACTCTATATCATTGTCCCCAACGTGTTCTGGCTTGCAGCAGTGATAGCCCCCCTCTCGGCTGTGATGACGACCTATGGCGTTGTCCAATTCACCTACCGACTCGCACTCATTCCAGACGAGCTGCAGGGACGTGTCAACAGTGTCTTTCGCCTCATTCTGTTTGCTGGCGATCCGGTTGGCCTCGCACTCACAGGTGTTTTGCTGCAGGCGATAGGAACTGTATCGACGGTGTTGATTTATAGTGGTTGTCTTGTGGTACTGACAGGAGCGACGATACTGAATCGCCAGCTACGCGATGCTCGGAAGCAGGGAGCGTGAGCGCATTAGTGGTGCAGATGATTTTGCTCATCAAACGGGCCTACCTCTAGCAGCAGGTATCCCCCAAGAGGTGCGCTTCTCTGGAATGCTTCTCCCCCCTTGACTCTGACACTGATGTCAGAGTGTATACTTCAGGTAGCCAGTGCAAGCATGGACAGGCAAAAGCAAGACCTACCGAAGGGAGTATATACGATGTCACCAGAAGAGAATATCACCCTCATCCAGCGTTTGTATGAGGAACTCAACCGCGGGAACTTGGCGGGAGTGCAGGAATTCCTCGCCCCAGACTATGTCGTCCATGACCTCGACAATCCCCGTTTTCTTGGGGATCGCCAAAGCCACAAAGAGTTCCTCACGAGATTCTACGCCACTTTCTCAGGACAGACCACTATTGAGGACAT
>WNGR01002705.1_pt1 | contig 19389 bp, 18 predicted proteins | sample 5407581 | NCBI WGS metagenome assembly WNGR01 (sample SAMN13153383, study PRJNA577476) | soil metagenome | isolation source: 80 cm soil or saprolite under Garry oak tree replicate 2 | place: USA:California | collected 2016-06-15 | reverse complement strand
GTCCCGGTTCCTGGTCGACGCAAAGCGGCCACGCGTACTTGCATCGCGGATGGAATCGGCAGCCGACCGGCGGTTTGATCAAGGAAGGCAAGAGGCCCGGGATGTACGCCGGCAGGGTCTGCGGGCCTTCGATGTCCGGGAACGCGCCGATCAGGTCTTTCGTGTACGGGTGTTTCGCGTTCTTGTAGACGTCCCGCACGCTCCCCCGCTCCACGATCTTCCCGGCGTACATGATCGCCATCGAGTCGCAGGTCTCCGCCATGACGCTGAGGTCGTGGGAGATCAGGATCATCGAGAGGTCGAGTTCCCGTTTGAGTCGCTCGAGGAGTTCGAGGATCTGCGCCTGGATCATGACGTCCAAGGCGGTCACCGGTTCGTCCGCGATCACAATCCTCGGATTGCAGGCGAGGGCCATCGCGATCATCACGCGTTGCCGCATGCCACCGGAGAACTCGTGCGGGTACTCCTGGGCGCGCTCGCGGTGGATGCCGACGAGTTCGAGCAGCTCGCCGACGCGCTTCATCGCGGCTTCTTTGTCGACCTTGTCGTGGATGACGATCGGCTCCGCGATCTGGTCCCCAATCCGCTTCACCGGATTCAGGGCGTTCATCGCCCCTTGGAAGATGATCGAGATGTGCTTCCACCGGATCCCGCGGAGCTGGCCCTCCGTGACCTTCGCGAGGTCATACCCGACGTAATCGATCGTGCCGTCGACGATCTTCCCGTTCGACGGCAGGAGGCGCATGATCGACAGGGCGGCCGTCGTCTTGCCGCAGCCGCTCTCCCCCGCGAGCCCGAGGCTCTCGCCCTCGCCCAAGGTGAAGTCGACGCCGTCGACCGCCCGGACGGTCCCCTCTTGGGTCTGGAAATGCGTCTTGAGGCCCTTCACCGTCAGGAGCGGCATGTTACCGCTCCGCGGATTGGGTCGGACGAGCTCGGGAACCCGTTTTTCGGAGCGTGGTTCGAGGACGCCGGGAAGCGCCTTAACGTTTTCTCAGACGCACACCCGGCTCGAGCGCATCGTATAAGGGGAATGGGGCTTTCGCGGTCGACGAAGCCCGTGTCATCCTCCGATTTGCGGACGCGCGTCCGTCGCTTCTACGCGTACCAGACCGCCTCGTCGTTCGCGATCTGGATCCCGTTCTGGGCGCTGTGGATCCGCGGCCACCTCTCGTCCGATTTCGAATTCACCCTCGTCGACGTCGCCTTCTGGGTCGGACTCCTGGTATTCCAACTTCCCGTCGGCGTCGTCGCGGACCGCACGCCCAGGAGACGGACGATCGTCCTGAGCGAGCTGTTCCGCTCCGCGGGAATCCTGGGCTACGGCCTCAGCGCGACCTTCTGGGGCTACGTCGCCGCGAACGTCGTCTGGTCCCTCGGTGCGGCGTTCTCGATCGGGACCTCCGCGTACCTGTACGAGACGTTGCTCGAGGCGGGCCACGAGACGGAGTTCCCGCGGTACATCGGCCGCGTCACGATGATCCAACTCCTTTCGAACGCGGCGGGCGCCTTCGTCGGCGGCGTGTTCGTCGGGGTGGTCGGAGACCTGCGACTCACGCTCTTGGTCGGCGCCATCCTGAATCTCGGAGCGATCGGTGTCGCGGTCACGTTCCGCGAGCCGAAGGTGGAGCGCACTCCCGAGTCGACGTACGTGGAGCAACTCGTGCAAGGCCTGCGGGTCGTTCGTCGACGGGAGGGTGTGGCCTTGTTGATCGGAGTCGAGGTGTTCCTCGGTGTCACCCTCTACGTGATGGCCGTGTTCCGGCCGCTGTACCTCCAGGCGCTCGGCCTCTCTGAATCCGCGATCGCGATTTCGATCAGCGGCTTCCTCCTCGTGGCGGCGATCTGGTCCGCGTTCGCGGGGACGATCACGCGGGTCCTCGGCGAATTCGGGACGCTCGCCCTCCTGGTCCTCATGGCGTCCGCCGCGTTTTTCGGCATGTACGGCGCGGGGCAATTTCCCGGCTCGGCGTTGCTCCAGGTGCCGCTGTACATCGTCTGGAGCCTGCAGCCCGCCCTCACGACCGCGTTCCTGAACCGCCGGCTCGAGCCTGGCCAGCGGGCGACCGTGTTGTCGATGGGCGCATTCGCGTACACCCTCGGCCTCGTGGTCGTCGAGCCCTTCGCGGGCGCGCTCACGACGACGACCGGATTGCTGAACCTCGGTCTCTTCCTCGGGATCGTGACGTTCTTCCCGAGCGCCTACATCCTCGCACGCTGGCGAACGACCGTCGCCGCATGGCCCGCGGTGACTCCGCTGCCGTCCCGGCTGATCGCCGGCCACCGCGTCTCGCGGTTCCACCGCCTCCTGGAGCGGATGAGTCGACTTAGGCCGTGACCTTCGGGACGGCCTCCGCGGGTGGCGTCACGAGATGGCACGCGACCGCATTGCCGGGCGCGAGTTCAACGAGCACAGGTTCCGACCACGCCTGAAGCGCCACATGAATTGCGTTCCCGTTCTCTCGGATGTCTGCGATTCCCTTCAGGGCGAGCCGCGAATTACGGTTCTCCGACACGACCCGGCGGAGCGTGTCGGCGGTCGAACCCAGCGTCATGCCGGGCATTATCCCGATCGCCACGGTACCGGGATCTTGCGCTTGGATTCCAGCGATCCCGGGCAAGAACCCCCCTGCAGAGAGAGACGTGAGTTCCTCGGCGACCTCATCGGCGCTCCATCCGCATTTCTCGAACGCAAGGGGGCACCGTGGATGGAATCGGCATCCGCTCGGGATGTTCACCGCGTCTGGCCGCTCTCCCTTGAGGATCGTGCGCTTCGCGAGGTGCCTCGGATCCGGACTCGGGACGACGGAAATCAGCGCTTGCGTGTACGGATGCTTCGGATGGGAGATGACTTGCTCGGCGGTCCCTTGCTCCACGATCTTTCCGAGATACATGACCGCGAGGCGATCGGCCAGGATCCACGCAAGGCTGAGATCGTGGGTGATGAACAGGTACGTCAAGCCGCGTTTCTCCCGCAGGTCCATCATGAGCTGAAGGATTTCCGTCCGGATCGACACGTCGAGCATCGACACCGGTTCGTCAGCGACGATGAAGTCGGGCTCGAGGGCCAGGGCCGCGGCGATGGAGACGCGTTGCCGCTGTCCGCCGCTCAGCTCATGCGGGAAGCGGAGTACAAATTCCTGCGCGGGCCTCAGCCCGGCATCCTCGAGCGACCGGGACACGAGCGCGGCTATCTCCTCCGGGTCGTGAGCGATCCGATTCACGACGAGAGGCTCCGAGACGATTTCGAAGACGGACTGTTTCGGGTTCAGCGATTCGTACGGATCCTGGAAGATGAGGTGGAGGCGTCTCCGAAGGGTCCTCATCTTGATACCAAGCAGGCCCTCCGTCTCCCGACGTCGACCGAGGACGATCTTCGACGCCCCTCCCGCTGCGGCGGGTGCGAAGATCGTGCCCAGAAGCATCGCAAAGGTCGCCGACCCCCAGACCCTCGCCCAGACCGCGAGGGCGTCTGAAGGGGCGTTCGGCAGGGTCGCGGGCCATCCCAGCGCCGCCACGATTGGGAGCAAGTTGAAGGCGAGGATCGAGAGGAGCGCCAACCCGGCGGGTGTGCGGGTGGACGGCCGAGTCGGAGGCAACGACGCGATGACTCCGATGAGCAACCCGCACAAGAGGCTCGCCCCGATGATGAGGCCGGCATTCACGAGGGCGCCGGGGATCACCGCCGCAACGAATGCCGGGAGGCCGAGGCCGAGGACGAACGCCGCGGCGACGGCTCCGAGCCAGGTGAGGATTTGCCGGGTATCCCAGGCGAGCTGTTCCTTCCAGGAGAACGAGTACTTCCGTCGGATCGCATCGATCCGAGCCGCCGCGTCGGGCGTGCCTTGCGAACGCAATTCCTCGTACCTTCGGTACTCCTCCGTCGGGATCTCGAAGAAGACGTCGCCCTCCGTCGCGTCAACGAGACGGAGGAGCGCCTTGCCCGTCGTCGTCTTGCCGCAGCCGCTCTCGCCAACAAGACAAAAGACCTCACCGGGTTTCACATCGAACGAGACTCCGTCCACGGCGCGCACCCACAGCGAGGCACGACCGGCGAGCTCCCGGAGGAGGCCACGCCTGAGGGGGAAGTAGACCTTGAGATCGCGGACACGGATCAGTGGGCTTCCATCGTGATCGTCCGTGGCGGCACCTCCGAAACCTCGGGGTAGAGGAAACACGCCGCCCGACGGCCGGGCGTGACTTCCGCGAGGGCGGGCTCCGCAGCGATGCAGCGATCGAATGCGAACTTACACCGCGGATGAAAGACGCACCCCGTTGGCGGGTTGATGAGGCTCGGGACGTCCCCGGGGATGGAGGCAGGCATCGTCCTCTGTCCCCGAATGTCGGGAAAGGCCGCGACGAGTCCTTGGGTGTACGGGTGCTTCGGATCCGTGAACACGTCGACGGTCTTTCCGACTTCCATCATCTTGCCTCCATACATGATCGCGACCTTTTCGCACGTCTCCGCCATCACGCTGAGGTCGTGGGAGATCAGGATCATCGAGAGGTGGAGCTCCTTCCGCAGCCGTTCCAACAGCTCGAGGATCTGGGCCTGGATCATGACGTCCAGCGCCGTGACCGGCTCGTCCGCGATCACGAGCTTCGGGTTGCACGCAAGAGCCATCGCGATCATCACCCGCTGCCGCATGCCGCCCGAGAATTCGTGCGGGAAGTCCCGCCGTCGCTCTCGATTGATTCCAACGAGTTCCAAGAGCTCGCCGACGCGGTTCATTGCCTCGTCTTCCTCGACCTTCTCGTGGAGGATGATCGGCTCTGCAATTTGCTGGCCGATGTTCCGTACCGGGTTCAACGAGTTCATCGCGCCCTGGAAAATGATCGAGATGTCCTTCCAGCGGGCCTTCCGGATCCTTGTCTCGGAAGCCTTGACGAGGTCCCGACCGCGGAACACGATTGAGCCGGAAATGATTCTCCCGTTGTACGGGAGGAGGCGCATCAGGGCGAGGGCGGTGGTCGTCTTCCCGCATCCGCTCTCTCCCGCGAGGCCAAGTGCTTCGCCCTCATCAAGGGCAAAGGAAACTCCGGAGACCGCGTGGACCGGACCCGATTCGGTGGTATATTCGATGACGAGGTCCTTAACCTCGAGGAGCAGAGCCTATCGCCTCCGCAACCGAGGATTCAGAATTTCATCGAGGGCGAACCCGAAAAGATAGAATCCGAACACAAGGAAGACGAGACAGAGGCCGGGGACGACAAGCCACCAGACGTTGCCTCCGATCACGAGTGCCCCGCCGCCGATCGCTTGGTTGATCACTTTCCCCCAGCTCACTGTATTGTAGATCGAGAGGCCCAGAAACGCGAGGACAGCCTCGGACAGGATTGAAACCGCCACCGTCAGAATCGTGTTCGCGAAGATGAGGGGGAACGCGTTTGGGAAGATGTGTCGCATGAGGATATGGGACCGGGACGAGCCGATCATCCGAGCGCGTTCGACGAACAATCGCTCTTTGACGGAGAGCACTTGGGCCCGGATCACCCGGGCCGTAATCGACCACCCCGTCAGGCCGATCACCAGGATGAGCCCGAGGAGGTCGATGGTCCCGATCCGAGCGGCAACCACGATCATCAGGACGAGCCAAGGAACTGACAAGACGACGTCGTTGAAGCGCATCATTACCTCGTCGACCCAGCCTCCGACGTAACCGGAGATGAGCCCAACGGCGGTCCCAAGGACGCTGGCGACCATCGCCGAGAAGATCCCCACGATGAGGCTGATTTGAGACCCCCAGATGACTTGGGAGAAGATGTCGGCCCCCTCCTCGCTGATTCCCAATAGGTGTTGGGCGCTCGGCGGGCTGAGCGGACATGAGACGTTCGGGACGCAATTGCTCGTGTCTGCGACACGGTCAATCGGGCCGTACGGGGCGAGCCACTGCGCGAAGACCGCCATTCCGATGAAGAACACGAGGATCGCGAGTCCGACCATGGCCGTCCGGCTGTGTCGGATCCGGGTCCACACGTCTTGCAATCGGCGAAGGGCCACCCGGAGAGACGCTTGGAATGGAGAGACAACCCCGGGTCGGATCACCGCTTCGGTCGTTCCCACGTTTTCCCCTCACGAAACCTTGATCCGCGGGTCGAGCAAAAGGAGGATGAAGTCGGAGACGAGGTTCGCAAGTACGATCGCAACGCCCCCGACGACGATGATGAACTGGAGGAGCGGAAAGTCAAGGTTGTCGATTGCTTGGATTGTCTCCCAGCCAATTCCGTAGTAGTTGAAGACGACTTCCACCTGGTAGGCTCCGCCGATCACGAAGGCGATGTCGAGCGCGATGAGGGCGACCATCGGCGGCAGACCGCTCGGGAGAATGTGACGGCGGAGGACCTGGCGGTCGCTGAGCCCTTTCGCCTTCGCGGTCGTGACGAAGTCCTCCGTCATGACGTCAATCAGCGAGCTCCGCATGACGAGAGAGATTCCGGCGAGCGTGCCGAGCGTAAGGGTCAGGGCCGGCAGGATGAGGTGCTGGGCGGCGCTCGTTAGGTGGGCTCCGTCCCAGGCCCACGGTCCCAGCATGTCATCGTAGTACCCCTGGGACGGCAGGGCAGGCCACCACGTGAAGTAGTGCCCGACGATGGAGCCCTTCTCGAACATCGCCAGGAGGAGGAACCCAAGCCAAAAGATCGGCATCCCATAGAGGAAGATCCCCGTGGCGGTCGAAAGGATGTCGAACGGCTTGCCTCGTTTCTGCGCCGCGATCGATCCGATGAACATACCGATGATGATCGTGGCCACGGTCGAGGTACCGACGAGGACGAGGGTCCAACCCAAATCCCGCATCAACACGTCGAAGACAGGAAGGCCGAGTCGGTAGGAAACCCCCCAGTCCAACGTGACGGTCCGTTGGAGATAGATGGCAAACTGTTCCCAGGGGGGCTTGTCGAACCCGAAGAGCTCGCGATTGTACTCGGCGAGGCCTTGATATTTGGGGTCGCGAGGGGTCAGGCTCAGCGCCGGATCCCCGGGCATCAATCGCAGGAGCGCGTAGTTCAGACAAATAATCCCGAAGATCGTGATCGCGGCGTTAACACCCTTTCGGACCATGACCTTCAGGATTCGCGCCACTTCGCGTCGCTCCCGTCATTGCCAGGACGTTCCATTTTCCCCATCACGGTGGAGGGGGCGGAGGCGGCTGCCCCGGCGGGGGGCCGCCGGTCGTCCGATCTTCCATCTCGTCCTGTTTCCGCTCCTTGCGCCGGCGCAGGAACACCGCCACCGCCGCGATAACGACGGCGGCGGCAATCCCGAGCGGGATGCCGTAGTTAATCCACGGATTTGACGACGTCGGAATGCTCCCGCCCGGTGTCGAAATTGTTTGGATCACGATCAGAGCGGTCACGTTCGGGCGGTGGTTCAGGGTCCCTGTCTTGTTGTCCGTAACGACCGCCACGAGACTGTACGTCTTGTTCGCGGTGTATGCGTGCTGCTGACTGACCGTCTTGTCAGTCAGTGTGTTCGTGACGTAGTTCACCGCGACCGCGGAGCCGTCGCCAAAGTTCCAAGTGACATAGAGCGGGTCGCCCTCGGTGTCGTTCACCGTGAGGTTGAATCGGATCGTCTCACCCGGCACGCCGAAGGTCGAGTGACTGAGCTTGAAGTCCAGGCCCTTGATTTGAGGCGGCAAATTCGCGCCGGGCCCACCGCCCGCCACAATCGTCGCCGTCGTGGCCGTGCACGTTGTCCACTCGGAGTCCTTGATTCGGACCTGGACCGTGTAGTTGCCCGGCTGCGCGAACGTGTGCGTCGTGCTCCCCGAGGCGGACGTTTGGATTGGTGTTCCGTCCCCGAAATTCCATGTATAACCGAGCGCGGCTCCCTCCGGATCGTTCGCGCTGACGCTCACGCTGACCGGCGCAGCGTTGATCCACTGGACGGCCGGGAAGGATGCGACCACCGGTGCTTGGTTATCCAAAGGAGAGACCTGGAACCAAGGGGCCGGCAGATCACTGTCGGGAACCAGCCCCTGTTCGGATGACCAATTTCCCCAGTTCGTCCAGCCGGGGTCGGGAGGGGATGTCTGTTGTCGCGCCGATGGCGGCGTCGCGGCCGCGTAGAGGTCCTTCCGGTAGTAGGGCAGGATGTACGAATGGTAGTCGTACAACATCTTCTGCATCGCGTCGGTGATCGGCCGGCGCGCGGCAGGGTCCACAATTCAAAGCGACTGATTGTACAGGCCATCGAAGGTGGCGTTGCTGTAGTAGTTGTCATTCGTCGGCCCGATCGCGCCGGTTGTCTCGACCTCGAGGACGTCGAGAGAGGGGTCGGACGCCGGCGTGAAGATCCAATCCCACAGCCACATGTCGTAGTCAGCGCTCAACCAGTAGCCGCTCATCTGGTTCGTGTTGTATAGTCCATACCCCGGGCTGGTGCGCCCGAGGCGATCCGTGGTCTGGATTCCAGCCTGTGCAAGCCAGGCCACAATGTCTCTCGCCGCGATCTCCCACTGCGGGCGGGTGTTCAGCGTGTAGAAGCGCACGGTGAGTCCGTCGATGAGGGCGCCACTCGCATCCTTGCGGTACAGCGGTGTCGCGCCCGGCTTGTTGGCTCCGGTACTGTCGTAGACCCAGCCTTGACTGTTGAGGAGGGCCCGGGCGGCCGCGGGGTCGAACCGGTATTGCTGGCCCGCGGGGATGCTGTAGTGCCACGGATTGACGTCGGGGACCAACGTGTCCGCCACGTTGCCATACCCGAGCAGGGCGTCATCCACGAGCTTCTGTTTGTCGATGCTCATCGCAACGGCATGCCGGAACGTATCGTTCGTCAGGACGGGTTCATTCGGCGGAACCGCGTATCCGTACAACGCCGCCACCTGAGGCGTGATTACGTTGATCGAAATTTCACCGACGAAACCAAGGCTCACGGCCCACTTGGGACTCCAGGTGTTCAGCCCGACCTTATAGTCGGACGGATCGATGCCGATGAGCGCGTCGAGGGTCGTCGCCCCCGTGAGGAAGTCATTGACCATCGTCGTGGACCCGCTGTACGAGATAAACCGGACTTCATCGGGTCGGGACTCTTGGCAGTAGTACTGGAGCCCGTAGTAGTTGGGATTCTTCCGAAGGACGAGGGTCGTCGTAGTCGTGTTCGTGTAATCGTAGTACATCGCTCCGGAGCCGACCGGATACTTGATCGGAGCATTCAGGGGCTTCGCGTAGCCGCTCCAGATATATTGGGGCAGGATGGGAATCGCGCTCGCCGCCGAGTACATGCCCGCGAAGGGACCGTTTGTGACGATCTGGATTTGATATGGCCCCGTCTTGGCAACGGAGGTGATCGCGGCCGTGTAGCTGTGGAGGATGCTTCCCTTCGTCGCGCTCTGGAGCTGGAACGAGTACACAACGTCGTCCGCCGTGACCGGGTGGCTCCGGTCACCCGGGCTCAGTGGGCTCGTGAAGTACGCATCTTGGACGAGATCAAAGGTCCAGGTCTGACTGTCGGGCGCCAAACTCCAGTGGGTCGCCAGGTCGGGGATCGCATGGTAGGCTTTGTCGTACGTGATGAGCGTGCTGTAGACGTTGTACACCACGACGTACTCGTCCGCGAGGGTGATCTTGAGCGGATTCAGGGTCGTGATGACGAGCGGATTGATACCAATTCGGAGGGAGCGGAACGGGCCCGCTGCGGCGGCGGGGCCGGAGGCCAGGACAACGAAGACGCTCAGGCCCGAGAGGATCATCACCGCAACTACGGCGCATGCAATCAGTTGCTGTCGCCAGACCTGTTCAAAACGGTAGTCTGTCTCCTCCCCGATCATTTGACGAACCCCCACGGCACTCAGACCACGGAACGGGCGTGCTCCGTGCTACGTTGTGACGAGATTCGGCGGATTCTATATAACGTTTCTCCGGACGCGCGAATTGGGACATCCGCAGGAACGGGCACGAAATGTCTTTTGGCTCCGGCAATCAACCGTTTAGGAATACTCTGATTGGCTCTGCTCCCGGAGGAACTGGTGCAGATAGTGATGGCCGCCTGCGGACTTCCCGGAAATTCCGGACATCTTCCAACCGCCGAACGGCTGGACACCGACGACCGCACCCGTTGTGGCGCCCGCGGTGCGGTTCGCATACAGGACGCCCGCTTGGACATCTACGAAGAACTGCCGGATTTCCGCGGGCTCGCGGCTGAAGATTCCCGCCGTCAAGCCGTAATCCACGTCGTTCGCGACCTGAATCGCGTCCTCGAGGCCGTCGACCGGGACGATGGAAAGGATCGGCACGAAGAGCTCTTCTTTGTTGATCCGGTGGTCCCGCGGCAGGCCGTCAACGATCGTGGGCTCGACGAAGTGACCGGTTCCCTTGAGCGCCTTGCCGCCCGAGAGGATCTTGCCCTTCGACCGCTGGATTTCCGCGATCGCGTTTTCATACGTCGCGACGGCGGCCTCGTTGATCACCGGCCCCAGGTACACGTCGCGGACGGTCGGGTCACCCACCTTGATCTTCTCGGTCTCCGAAAGCAGCTTGGCGACGAACGCCTCTTTCACATGTTGGTCGACGAGGACGCGGGAGCACGCGGAGCATTTCTGACCGCCGTAACCGAACGCCGCGCGCATCACGCCGACGGCGGCCTTATCTAGGTCAGCGCTCGCGGTGATGATTGCTGGGTTCTTCCCTCCCATCTCGGTGATGATCGGTTTCGGGCGCGTTCGGGTGAAAGCCTCGAGCGCCTTCATTCCCACGGCCCTCGATCCGGTGAACACGAAACCGTCGATGTCTGCGTTATCGACGAGTTCCTGCCCAACGGTCGCGCCGGGTCCGGTGACGTAGTTGAACACCCCTGACGGGACGCCGGCGTCTCGGAGGACTTCCGCGAGACGAAGGCCCATGAACGGCGTGTCGCTCGCGGGCTTGAAGACGACCGTGTTGCCCGTGATCAGGGCGCCGGTCGACATCCCGGCCGCGATCGCGAGGGGGAAGTTGAACGGTGCGACGACGGCCCACACCCCGTACGGCTTCAGGATCGACCGGGTCGTTTCCCCGGGGAGGAATTGCCCCATCGCCCGTTCGTATCCCTGATTCCGCAGCATCTCGGCGGCGTACCAGCGCATGAGGTCGGCCGCCTCGTCGACGTCGGCCATCGCTTCGTAGCGGTTCTTCCCGTTCTCGAACGACATGAGGGCCGCGAGGGCAAACTTTCTCTCGCTGATTAGGTCGGCGGCGCGTTGAACGAGTCGGACTCGGTCCGTGTACGCGGTCGTGGCCCAGTGGGGAAAAGCCGCTTTCGCGGCTTTAATCGCATGTTTCGAATGCGGGCGGCCTCCTTTCTGGAACAGGCCGAGCACGAGGTTCGTGTCGGCAGGGCTCGTGTCCTCGAATGTCGAGGTGGCCCAAACGTCCTGGCCTCCGATGATCATCGGATGCTTCTGTCCGAAATCCGCACGGACCTTGTCGACGGAGGCCTCGTACGCCGCGTGGAATTCTTCCGTCCTGGTCGTCTCGACCGCGTTCTGCCACGTCCGCTCGTTCCGGAACTCCACGATCCCACGCCCTCGGGCCCACGGATGCGGGTGGCGAGAATAAGGTTTCGCCTCTCTGGACGAATCAGAGTCGTTCCACTGAAGCGAGCAGAAAATCTCGTGGGACTTTCGGCGGTCGGTCCGACCTTGAACGCCAGCGCAGCTACAGAATGTACGAGTCCGGCGAGCCTTCGTACTTGTCGTACTGCGCCATGGCCCCGATTGCCGCGAGCAGTTCTCGTGCCCATTCCCGCGTGTACGAGTTCGGCGGGACCTCCGTCGTCGTGCCGAGCCACTCGAAGATCTCCTTGAACGCTGAGCGCTGCTCGTCCTTCGTGAGGCGCGCATCGATCTTCGTGATGGTCTGCTCGAGTCGGTTCATCCCGAGGACGAACTCTTTGCACTGGGCCAAGAACTTCGCGTGCTCTTCGCGCGTCATGGAGAGACCCGCCTGCCCATGCCGGTGGCCTTCCATAAAACTTCGCAATGTTCATGGGGGCGTCGCGGCTCCTGGGTCTTCGATGGCCACGTTCGTTTGGGTCGCGAAGACGTCGGACCTTCCCCCGGGGGAGGGCCGCGTCGTTGTGGTCCAGGGCCATCCCGTCGCCCTCTTCAACGTGGACGGGCGATTCTACGCGGTCTCGAACGTGTGCCTCCACCGAGGCGGTCCAATCGGGGAGGGCATGCTCGATGATGCGGTCGTCACGTGCCCGAACCACGGATGGGAGTATGATGTGCGAACGGGCACCAACCTCGCGAATCCGATCGCCCGGCTCCGGACGTTCGAAGTGCGCATCGAGGGGGACGACGTCCTCGTGGGCGCATAGGCGCCAAGCTTTATTCCGCAATCGGAGGTTCGCGCGCCGGTGGCGCTGGACCTTCTTTGGATTGGGCTGACGCTCCTGGCGGTCTTGGCGTTCCTCGCGAGCGTCGCATCGATCGTCCAGGGAATCCGGCTCCGCGGTGGCGTACGACGTGCCGTGCGCCTGGCCCTCGGTGCATTCCTGCCATCCGTCGCGGTTATCCTCCCTGTTCGCGGACTCGATGCGGGCTTCGACGAGAACATGCGCGCTCTGTTGTCCCAGGTGTATCCGGGCTACAGAGTGCTGGTCGTCGCGGACGATTCCGCGGACCCCGCGCTCCTTCGAATCCAATCGATCGCTCGCGAATTCCCTCACCTGACCGTGGCGACGATTCTGTCGGATCCGGGTCCGCTCCGAGGGAAGGTGAACGCCCTGCGATCGGCCCTTGCCCACCTCAGTCCGGAAGACGAGGTCACGGTGTTCGCAGATTCCGACATCCGGCCCGCGCCGGACTGGTTGCGGCAGCTCGTGCAACCCCTCGCGGATTCGACCGTCGGTGTCGCGACGGGCTTCCGTTGGTACCTTCCGCCGAGGCCGACGTTCTGGTCCCTCGTGCGCACGGAGTGGAACGCGGTGAGCGCGAACGTGCTGTTCGATCCACGACGTTCGTTCGCATGGGGCGGCTCCTGTGCGGTTCGGAAAGATCTCCTGGTTCTGCTGAGGCTCGAAGACCGATGGCGAGACGTGTTGAGCGACGACCTCATCCTCACGCAGGCCGTGCGCGAAGCCGGACTCAAGATCGCATACGTGCCCGCGGCGCTCGTGCCGACGTTCGAGGGCGCGGACCGAGCGACGTGCACCGAGTGGTGTTTCCGCCAGATGACGATGGCGACGCTGTACTTGCCCATCGTCCGGCGATACGCGACCGCTGCATTCGCGGTGTTCAACGGCTCGATTCTATTTGGCATCGCCTGCCTTGCGCTCGCGGTGGTTTGGGGCGTCGCGTATCTCATCCCCGCCGCGATCTTCTTGGCGCCTCTCCCGGTCTCGATCGCGAAAGCGTGCTTGCGGCGGCGAGCCCTCTTTTCCGCCGCCCCCACGGTTGCCGCGGCCTGGACCGTCCCCGCGTGGCGGACCGCCATCGCCGCGATCGCGGTCCCGTGGGTGATGACCGCGGGTCTCCTGCGGACGCGGCGGCCGACCACGATCCGATGGCGAGGCCACACGTACGACGTGAGCGATCCGCACCACGTCCGCCTCCTGGACGGGGCAATCGCTCACGACACCGCCTCGTAGGCCATCCGGCGAGGCTCGACTTCTGCGTCCTTGTTAACCTTGTTTAAGGTTAATTTTCGGCGGTTTCTGGAGTCGGTCGGATGGCCTCCGCGCCTTCTCGGAGATGCTCCTGGTACTTCGCGAGTTCCGAGAGAATCTGGTTCCGGCGCTCGCTCTGACGGAGCGTTCGGAGCATCGATGCCGCTGGCGGCAGAATCGCGATCGCGAGGGCGAGGAGTAGGATGACCGGAGTGAATTCAACCCGCGCCACGGAGAGCGCGATCAAGATTGCGGCCACGATGGATGGCGGGAGGAAGAACGCGAGGAACACGCCGGTAATGGGGACGAGCGGTTCTCGCGCCTGAGCCTGCATCGCGAGGACCCGGTCGTCGGAGAACCTTGTCGGAGTCTGCACCATCGGCTCGCCTCTGCGCGCGAACCGATCTCGGATGACCGACATCGCCTCGAGGTAGCCGCGCGTCTCCGCGCGGAACGCGCGGATCGATCCCGGGGTGAAGCGGATCAGAAGGCGGCGGCCCTCGTTCGTCTCGAGCCCGATCCCGGTGTGGACGAGCGTGCCCGCGGACGACGCGAACGGCGAGAGGAAGGATCCGGCCACCTCGTAGCTGCGCGGGTAGACATCGCGGATCTCCGACCACGCGTAGTAGCGGCGCTCGCCCAGGATTCGCCGCCAGAGCGGGAGCGAGATCTCAATCCCGTTCTCGAATACGAACGTCGGGCTCGGCTTGAATGCGACCATCGCGGCGAGGACCACCGCGAGGGGTACGAAGCAGAGGCCGCCGAGGGGCCACAGGCCCTCAGGCCCCGCGGCGATTGGTCCGATGACGAACGTGACGACGAGGCCGAGCAGCAGGACCGCCACGGTCATTGGGTTCGCGGGGATCGGACGATACGCGTACAGGAGCGGTCCTCGATCCGGGCCGGACATGTGCCGGTCGCAACGCGGCCGCCGTTAATAGGCCTCGCGGCGGGCCAAACGCTTTTGCACGGAGCGCGATACCAAAGGGATGCGGGCACTCGGGATCGAGGGCACCGCCCACACGGTCGGCGTAGGCATCGTGGACGAACAGTGCCGCGTGCTCGCGAACGTCTACGACATGGTGAAGCCGGAGAAGGGCGGCATCCACCCGCGGGAGGCGGCGAACCACCATGCGGAGATGGTCGTCCCGCTGATTCGGAAAGCCGCCGACATCGCGGGGCTCGATCTCCGAGACCTCGACCTGGTCGCGTTCTCCCAGGGACCGGGGCTGGGCCCGTGCCTCCGGACCGTCGCGACCGCGGCCCGCGCGCTCGCTCTGTCCCTCGACATCCCGATCCTCGGGGTGAATCACTGTGTCGCGCACCTCGAGATCGGCCGGGGCGTCACCGACGCGAAGGATCCCGTCCTCCTGTATGTCAGCGGAGGCAACACGCAGGTCATCGCCTTCGCCCGCGGTCGATATCGCGTCTTCGGAGAGACGCTGGACATCGGCATCGGCAACATGCTCGACAAGTTCGCGCGGGAATGCGGCCTCGCGTTCCCGGGAGGACCGATCCTCGAGAAGCTCGCGCGGGACGGGAAGACACTCCTCGCCTTGCCGTACAGCGTGAAGGGAATGGACGTCGCGTTCAGCGGGATGCTGACCGCGGCCCTCGCACTGCGGAAGCAGGGCGCGACGATGGAGGACCTCGCGTTCTCGATCCAGGAGGTCGCGTTCGCCATGCTCACCGAGGTGACCGAACGGGCGATGGCCCACCTGGACAACGAGGAGGTCCTGCTCGGAGGCGGCGTCGCCCGCAACGGCCGGCTGCAGAAGATGGTCGCCCGAATGGCCTCCGACCGCGGGGCGCGCATGTTCGTCCCGCCCGGGGACCTGTGCATCGACAACGGCGCGATGATCGCGTGGACGGGACTGCAGATGCACCGCGGTGGCGTGCGGATGACGCTCGCGGAGACCCTCGTGGACCAGCGTTACCGGACCGACGAGGTCCCCGTGACCTGGCGGTGACTTTGGTTAGGGGAAGGACGCCTCCCGGGCCCCCTATGCGGTGATTCCCGCTTCACGTGCGTTTCGCAAACGCGGCGACCGCGGCTCCGCGGACGGCCTGATGACCCATGCCCGCCAGCGTGGCCTCGAACGCTTGGAATCCCGCCTCGAGGTCCTCGAAGGCGCAGATGCCCATGTGGCCGATCCGGAAGATCTGGCCCTTCAGGGGCCCTTGTCCTCCGGCGACGACGGTCCCGTGCTTCTCCCGAAGTTCCTTCCGGAAGGCGTTGTCGTCGACGCCCACCGGATATCGGACTGCGGTCACGGTATTCGACGCGAAGCGGCGATCCGGAAACAACCGGAGATCGAGCGCGTCGAATCCGGCCCTCGCAGCTTCGGCGAGCCGGCGGGTCCGCGCGATCCGATTCTCGAGCCCTTCCTCTTTCAACATGCGCAATGCCTCCCGGAACGCGAGGAAGAGCGGGACGGCCGGCGTGAACGGGGTGTCCTGCTTCGCGAGCGCGTCGGCGTGGGCCTTCAGATTCGTGTAGAACGAGGTGTCGGCGTGCAGTGATTCGTAGGCGACTTTCGACAAAGCGACCGCGCTCAGGCCCGGCGGGGCCGCGAGGCACTTCTGGGAGCCCATGACGAGCGCGTCGATTCCCCACGACTGCATGCGGTTCTCGAGACCGCCCACCGCGGTGATTCCGTCGACGATCAAGAACGCGTCGTGCTCCTTCACGAGCTTCGCGATTTCGGCGATCGGGTTCGTGAGGCCGGTGGAGGTTTCGTTCCAGCACAACGTGACCGCATTGAACTGACCCGAGTCGAGGGCCGCGGCGACCTTCCCCGGATCGACCGCGGTCCCCCATTCGAACGAGAGCGCGGTCGGCGTCGTGAAGACCTGACAGAGCTCGTGGAACCGTTCGCTGAACTTGCCGTTCACGAGGTTCAGTACGCGGTCCTGTTTGCGCAGGAGACCGGACACAGCGGCCTCGAGGCCGGCGGTGCCGGACCCGGAAAGGACGGCGACCTCACCGCGCGTCCCGAAGAGATATTGTGTGAGCCCGCGGATCTCGGACAGGATCTCTTTGAACTCCGGGCCGCGGTGATTCATCGCGGGAGCCGCCATCGCCTCGAGGACACGCGGATGCATCTTGACGGGTCCCGGGAGGAGGAACGCGCCCGCAGCGCTCTCGACCACGCGCGCACGATGGACCGCGAAGCGATAAACGATTCGTCGTCGCTCTCGGTCCCGAAGGACGCAACGACCTCGGCGCGGCCGACAATCGTGAACGTTCCACGAGAAGGGGCGTTCCTGCGAATGATTCGATGCCAGCAACCATTATATAGCGCGTGACTGTTCCGTCCGACGCTCGTCGGTCAATACATGCCTGATTGACCTACGGGTGGGGTGACGGGCTTGCGGGATGCGGACACGGAAAAGATCACATTGCGCCTGCCCGCGCGGTATCTCAAGGCGCTTGATTTCCTGGTGGAAGTCGACGATTTCCCGAGTCGATCGGAGGCCGTCCGGGCCGCGATCCGGGACTTCGTGTATGCGCGCGTGGAACTGGTCACCGAGAAGCTCAAGAAGATGCAAGATGCGGAACGGACCCTCGCGGAAGCGGAGACGTTCAAGCGGGAGTACCTCAACAAGTGAGAAGGGAAGGGATGCCGCCGGAGAGGTGAGCGAGGGCGCGTCCGTCACGATTACCTCCCCCCCAACTGGGTGGCCGCAAAGAGCCACCCTTTTTATTTTCACGGCATCCTCGATTGATGGTCGCTCCGGATTTGCTGAGCCACGCCAAGCGTCGATGCACACTCGAACATCCGATGCGAGTCACGCCGTGAGATTCAACCGCGATAACCGGCGCGGCACTTAGATGGCCTCGTCCTGGCGTCGCCGCGCGCAATGGGCACGGCGGCACCGGTCGCTCACGCGGAGGCCGTCGGCGAGAGCCCCGCACTCGCGTTTCTTCGCCGTCTCTGGAGGTGGCTCTGGCCGCCCGACGTGGAACTGGCTCCCGCGAACGAAGCGGAGGCCCCGGTCCTCACGTTCACGGACCGTCTCCGAAAATTCCTCTGGCTTTCGAGCGGACTGTTCAGCGCCGCCGCGTTCGCGGTCCCCGCGATCCGCATCATCGCCTACGGCACCTTCGAAGGCGGGAGTACCAGTTTCTTGGCGGCGGTCGTCAGCGCGTGCGTGTTCGGCGTGATGACGTTCCTGAATTTTGGGCCCGATGAGGCGTGATTCGAGAGACGCCCGACGAACGTTTATGCTGGTCTGCTCCATCGCCACGTCATGGAGCGGGACGTGTGGATCCGCGGCGCCATGGTCGTCTCGATCCTCGCCCTCGCCACCCTCATTCTCGTGACGCCGACCCTCATCGGACGGCCGCCCGCGGAGCTCGCGTCGTTGCCGCTCCTGATCATCGGGATGCCGAAGAACGAGTCGTATTTCATCGTCTATTTGAGTGCCGCGGTCCAGGCGTACCGGTACGAAGAGGTCCGGATCTCCGTCAGCGGGACGAATCCTCCGTCCAACGGCACGCACGATGAAAACGAGACCTACGGCCTCCACATGTGGGTGCCCACGCAGGTTCCCTCGAACGGGAGCTTCACGATCCACACGTACTTGGTCGACCAGGTCAAGAATTACTTCGAATACAACGTGACGGTCCGGGCCGTTCGAGACGCGGGCCGCACGGTCATGGTGTTCACGTTCCCGGACGAGAAGGACAACCCGAACCTCGAGATCCGGCGCAACGCGCAGGGAGAAGACTTCCGATGGGTGGTCCCGCAACGGGGGAAGCTCCCATGAGGATTTCCCGATGGACGGTCCTGTGGCTCGGGGTCGTCGCGGTCCTCGTGGGCGTCGAGATCGGCGTCTTGACCGGGTTCATTACGCCCGCGGGTCTGATTTCATCGTTCTTGACGGTGATCGTCGGCCTCGTCATCATCTCCGTCTTCGCGTTCATCGGTGCGATCTTCCTCGGGATGTTCGTGTCCCACCGCATCCTGTCCGGGAAAGGCTTCACGCCGTTCGAGCAGGAGATGTTGCGGATGCGGCAGGAAATTCGCGATCTCTCCGGCCGGCTGGACGCGATCGCGGAGCGCCTCGGGGTGCAGTCCGGGAACCGGAAGAAGGAGCCCTAGGCCAGCCGCTCCGGGCACCCGCTCCGGCGGGAGCAGTGGATGCACTTCCCCGGCCGATTGTGGTTCCGGTGGGCCTCGCCCTTCGTGATCGCGGTGCGCATCTCCGCGAGCTTCTGGAGGACGAGCTTCTTCTGGTCGTCGTTGTACTCGATCTCAAACGACGTCTCGCCGTACCGGATGATGCCGTACGGCGGTGCCTTCCCGTATTCTTCCTCGAGCAGGACGCAGTACGCTGCGACCTGGAGGATGTGGGAGAACAGCGGCCCGCGGGGGACCCGGCCCGTCTTGAGTTCGACCGGGATGTGGTGTTCCCCGTCCATGACGACCGCATCGGGCCGCCCGGAGAGGCCGTGCTTCTTCGACACGAACAGCTTCGGTTTCTCCGCGGCCGAGTCGATGTAGACGACGTCCCCCTGGACGGCGTAGCGGTCCCGGGTCGTCCGCGCGGCCTGGAGGGCGCCGATGGACCGGTACAGGAAGAACGACGCGCCGATCAGCCAGAGGAGGGCGAGCGCCACGAAGCCCAAGGCGAGGCTCTGGTTCACGACTCCGGTGAAGGAGACCGCCGCGGTCGCGATCACGGCGGCAGCCATCGCGAAGCCCAGGATCACCCGCTCCGACAGCAGTTTCTCGGCCTGCGTCGCGAGCGTCTCCGCTCGGTAGAGGAAGTACACGGCCGCGAGGAGCCAGATC
>WNGR01002704.1_pt1 | contig 19391 bp, 24 predicted proteins | sample 5407581 | NCBI WGS metagenome assembly WNGR01 (sample SAMN13153383, study PRJNA577476) | soil metagenome | isolation source: 80 cm soil or saprolite under Garry oak tree replicate 2 | place: USA:California | collected 2016-06-15 | reverse complement strand
ACCGGGATACCACGCGGTGACGTGAGCCTGGCGTAGGGATCCTCGCTATGCGGCGGCGGGCCGTACAGCCGTTTAGTCATGGGCTTTCCCTTCAGGTGAACGTAACAGGCGCGTCCGGACCGGAAGGGGCCTACTGACTGAGCCCTAGTATCGTGCCTTATGGCTGAATCACACAATCGGCCAGGCGGGGACGCAGCCCGGCTGGAGCCGGGGACCCCGCCCCGAACCAGAACTGGCCGGCGGGTAGCCGGCCGTGTCTCGCTGAGAGGTTCCGCTGGCCCGGCCCGCAGCGCGCAGGCGCCCGGGGTCCGCGGGAGCATCCAGGTCAGGAACCGTGCCAGGCACCACGGCAAGAAGGCGACCACCGAACGCCCGGCGGGCCCGCCCGCCTGCCGTCACCGCCGACCGCAGACGCCCCGCCGCTATGCCCGGCCGGCACGGCAGACCTGGGACGCGAGATACTCGAGGGCGTGCGTGTAGGGATCGCCCATCATCTCGGCTGGGCCGTGGCTGTCACTGCGTCGGCCGACCACGAAGTCGTGGACCGCCGGCGGATCGAGCTGATCGAACCCGGTATGCCGGCGACACCGATCGAGCACGAAGCCAAGGCTCTCGACGGCGACGACGCTGCGAGAATGGTCGCGGAGGTCCGGGCGTCGGCGCTGCGGGCAGCATCGGCGTCGCTGGATCTGCTCGCCGCCTCGCTGCCCGGACCGGTCGTCTCGATATCGCTGCGAGCCTGGCCGCCCGGCTTCCCGGACGACATCGTCGTCCAGCGCCGCCCGCCGTATGAGTCCCGGGCCGACTCGGTCATGTACTGCCAGGTGCTCGCGGAGTGTGCTCACCTGCGCGGCTGGGCGGTTCACCTCTTCGACGCGAAGGCCGTCGAGGCGCAGGCGGCCAGGATCCTCGGTGCGCGAGCCGGCGATGTGCTCCGCGGACCGCGGGCAACGCTGGGACCGCCCTGGACCAGGGACCATCGGATCGCGCTCGCCGCCACGATCGTTGCCAGGTGAAGCCCCTGCCGGGCGGAGCACCCGGGAAGCTGCGAGCGGAGGCAGCGGCTGGAGATCTTCGGAACCTGGGCGCAGGCCCTCGTACCCGGCCCGGACCAGGCCCCGCGGCTCGTGCACAGCCCCGATCCGCTGCTCGCCCGGGTGCTCACCACTACCTGGCCCGAGGAGACGATCCGCTCCGGCGGAACAGGCACACCCCGGGACATGACCGGCGGCCCGACACCGAACCCATACGTCGGCTAACTCCTCGGCGACCAGCAACTGAGTCGTGCAGAACGGGATAATCTGGCGCGCTGCCTTCCCGCCGGCGTGGCGTGAACTACCGGTCAGATGTGAGCGGATGCGACCAGCCGGGCGGGAGCATCCAGCGGTGGCTATGAGCCGTATCTGTCGTGATGGCGAAGCCAGCCCATCAAGGGGCTGTCGCTGCGCCCGGGTGGCTGCCGACCAGGAACGAGCAGGACGGGCAGCCCTCGTCCCAGTCCGGGTCGAACATGAAGTGGTAGATCAGCAGCTGGCCGCGGCCCTCGAATAGGTCGAGCAGGCTGGCCTTGCCGTTCCTGCCCCCGAACATGTACTGCTTGTCGATCTCGGTCATTGGCAGCCTGCGCCGCTCGGCATTCAGCGCGTCCCGCTGCCGGGTGAACTCCTTCTCCCTGGCCAGCAGCTGCCGACGCGCAGCCAGCCACTCATCTCGCGAAACGACCTGCGGATCGCCCATCCCCGACCTCCGTTACGCCGACGAACCCGTCGCGTGCGCCTATCATCACGACGACGAACGCCGGCGGAGGGGATGGACATCAGGCGCGGGCCGCGAACCGGCGGATAGGTCAATGATCCCAGGGAGCATCCCAGAAGGGTCTAACCTCGACCTTGGCGGTTCGCGCGAGCGGATGCCCGGCAGCTACCCGGATGACCGCGTCCAGCCCGGCGCACTCTACGACGTCATAGCCTCCGATCTGTTCCTTCGTCTCGGCGAACGGCCCGTCGGAGACCAGCAGCTCGCCGTCACGGACATGGACGATCCTGGCCTCGCCGGCCGAGCGGAGCCTGCGTCACAAACATCTGCGGAACAGCCGTGCAGCGGTGCTCTCGCATCGATTACGCGGACACGCTGACAAACGGTTTAACCGCGGTAATGGTCTACGGCGGCACCTCCGAGATCATGAAGACCATCATCGCCCGCGAGGTCACCGGCCTGCGCGCCTAGCCCTTTACGATCTCGTGCATCCAGATTCTAACCGGATGTTAGACAGAATGTTAGAACTGAGAGCCTTCAGCGAATCCGTGTTGGGTAGTGGAGGATCTTGGTGGCCACTCCGCGAAATCGTGCTGTTGCTCCCCATCGTGAGCCGCCGAGCTTGCATTGCGCCATGACCGGGCTGCCAGGCCGCCAAGGGCAGGGCTCACGCCGGGAGCGAGCCGTGTTCCCGGTGCTTGCCGACGGCTCCGCGATGGTCGCCCGCATCGCCCCGCCGCGCGGCATCACCGAGCAATCCATGCGCCAGGCCACCCGGCGCGCGGAACGGCACGTCGCCCAGCTGCTAGGAAGGTCCGCAAGTCCGCCCGCATCAGCGCCGCGCGGCACATGATCGCCGCCCACCGCCACGGCGACGGAACAGCCGCGACCGACTACGAGATCGCCTGGGTGACGGTGGATCTGAGGGTCAGGGACGAGACTTGGGCTCGGATGGATCCCTCGCACCAGGATGCGCACCGGCGGCTGTGGACCGACGTGGTTCGGCGGGCGCAGCCCGGGCACGTGGCGGCGCCCGCGTCCCTGCTCGCCTTGACGAGCAGTCGTCAGCATCAGGTCATGGCGCGGGATGATAATCACCATCTCTGCGCATCGGCGCTGCAGCCGCCGGCGGGAACGCAGGCCGCGTCCGGCTGTTACAGGCCAACTTATCTGTCGTCAGTCAGGACGGTACGACTGCCCGCAGTGGACGGCATCAGTCGGCTCGGCCCGCCTTCCGGTAGGCCTCGGCTGATCAGCGCCCAGCACCTTGCTCGGCGTCCTCGATCAGGGACTCGCCCACCGCGATGGCCTGCGCCGCGCTGTCACCCAGCTCGCCGAGGTAGTACAGCGCCCACAGCCGCAGCCTCAGCAGGGCCGCCTCCAGCTCGCCGGGCGCACCGGCCAGCCCGGCCGCGGCCTGCCACAAGGCCGTCGCCTGCTCGGGAACATCCCGGACGGCCAGACGGTCCAGGGAGCCGTCCAGAGCGCGCGTGCGTGTCGAGCATGGCGGCGGCCCGGCAGACCGCCGCCAGCCGCCCCCGCTGTACCAGGGTGTCCCGGACGACCCGCAGCACCAGGCGGTGCGCGGCGATGGCCTGGCCGTCCAGGCTGAAGGCCAGGAGCGAGGCCTCCGCCAGCCGCGCCAGCGCCGCATCCACCACGCCCGCCGCCACCATCTCGTCCCCGCCGTCAGCCAGGGCGCCCGCCTGACCGGCCTCGTGCAGCAGCTCCCGGCGGACCCCGGCCGCCGACAGCACCGCCATCAGCTCCATCACCCCCGTACACACCCCGCCCTGGTCCCCGGCCCGGACCGCGGCCAGGGACAGAAGCACCGCCCCGGTCCCTGATCGCGGTGATCATCACCCTCAATGAGCAGGTCAAGATCCTGCAAGGGGCAGGTGGAGGCGGATTTTTGGCCAGCACCCGGACGCTGAGATCTACCTGTCCCCAGCCCGGCCTGGGACCGGTCCTGGGTGCCCGGCCATCACCGCCAGCCCCAGCCGTGTCACGTCTTTCTCGCTGCCGTCATGGTGGTCCCTCCTCAGACGGCTCATCTGTCCGTCTTGTCCCAGGAGCTACATCTTTGAAATTACAGTCCCAACAGCGACTCCGACCGGCATAGCTATGACGGGCGAGGAGGGGATGGATCCGGATCATGCGTTTCGGACCGAGTGGCGCAAGATGATCATGGGGTCCAATGGCCTGACGTGTCAGGATCTCGTACCATGCACATATGTCGGAACCTAGAAAACAGCAGGCCCCCGGGCGCGACCGTGAGGGTCTCAAGAGAGCGGCTTTCGAGACCGTCGCGGTCCATGCAGGCGGGGACCCAGACGTCGAGACCGGAGCAGTGGTTCCGCCCATCTATGCAGTGTCGACTTATGCCCAGGACAGCGTGGGCAGTCCACGGAGCGGGTATGTATACGGCCGAGGATCGAATCCAACAAGGACGCGCCTCGAACAGCGGCTAGCTGCCCTCGAAGGCGGCAGTTTTGCGTGTGCCTTTTCATCCGGGATGGCGGCTGAAGACGCGGTCTTCCGCGCACTTTGCCGTCCTGGAGATGAAGTACTAATTCCAACTGATGTTTACGGCGGCACCTATCGTCTCCTAGACAAAGTCTTCAGCCTATGGGGCCTGAAATACGTCCCTGTGTCCATTTCTGATTCTAATGCAGTGAGACTTGCCATTAAACCAGGTGTTACAAGGCTTATATGGTGCGAAACACCAACGAATCCACTACTGAACGTAGCCGATATCAGGCAGCTTGCTACTGTCGCTCATGAGGCGGGAACTCTCTTGGTGGTGGATAACACATTCGCATCGCCATGCCTGCAGCAACCGCTCATGCTCGGCGCTGACATCGCGGTTCATTCGACGACGAAATATATTGGCGGCCACAGCGACGTCATCGGAGGCGCCACTGTGACGCAAAGCCAAGACCTGGATGCTGCGATCCGCTTCCACCAGAATGCAGCGGGCGCTGTACCGTCGCCGTTCGATGCTTGGCTCGTCCTGCGTGGAAGCCAGACTCTGGCGGTAAGAGTCAATCAACAGTCGGATACTGCACTATCCCTTGCGACAGAGATCTCAAAACACCCAGCGGTTGAGCGCGTTTTCTACCCAGGGCTTGACGTCCATCCGGGCCATCAGCTTGCCTCAAGGCAAATGAGGAAGTACGGAGGAATGATCTCCTTTACGCTTGCGGGTGGTGAAAATGCAGCACTTCAGGTTTGTAACTCCGTCAAGCTTTTCACTCTCGCCGAATCGCTTGGCGCAGTTGAGTCTTTGATCTGTCATCCGTTGCGTATGACGCACGCCTCAGCGGCAGGCTCAAGTGTGGCGCCGCCGGCTAATCTCGTTCGCCTGTCGATCGGCTTGGAGGCCTTCGATGATCTAGCCTCCGATCTATTCGTAGCGCTTGATTCTGTTAAGTAGGGGCGTAGCCGCATTGTTGTTGAAATAGGAATCCTTGATGGAAAATTCTGGTGAGATGCTTTGCAGTTATGACGAATGGTCGCGTCTAAGAGAGGTCGTCGTCGGTACTGCAAGTGGACTGAAAATGTATCAGATTGACCGCACGTTCGCAGCATTTTATTTTGAAAATATATACGGCCCGATATCGGGTGCCGCCTCTGAGCGGCCAGGAGATGTGAGCCTCAGCATTAGTTTTGCATCTAAAGTAATCGAGGAACTAACCGAAGATATCGAAGGCCTGGTCAAGGCAATAGAAGACTACGGCGCCAAGGTTCTTCGGCCAGCTTCGGCAATCCCTAATGTAGAGATAAAGACACCGTATTGGAAATCCTTCGCGACTGCTCCGCTGAATGTGCGGGATCAGACTATTATTCTTGGCAACACAATAGTTGAAACAGCGCCCCAAATTCGGGGTCGTATTTTTGAGAACGATTCACTGAAGCCTATCTTTCAGAACTATTTCGATCACGGAGCTGCATGGCTATCGATGCCACGACCCACCCTGGGTAGTGAGGCGTTGGACCTGTCCTACCTGATCGACAGTGGTTATGAACCTTTGGCGCATCTCCCTGAAGATGAAGCCGCTTCCGTAAGTGGACTCGGCTATGAAATGCTGCTCGATGGCGCGCAATGCGTCCGGCTCGGGCGCGACGTACTGGTCAACGTTGCGAACAGTAACCATCATCGCGGCCTGAAATGGCTTCAAAGATGCCTTGGTCACGAGTTCAGATTCATCAGGGTTTATCGACTTGCCGATAGTCACATAGACAGCCTCGTGCTGCCTCTTCGCCCGGGCTTGCTGCTACTTCGGTCGTATAGCGTTATGGACTATCTACCCGCATCAATGAGCAACTGGGACACAATTCTTGCCCCTACTGCAATTGTACCTCGCTTTCCAACCTATCCAGGCCCACTCACTGGTTTGGCTAGCAAGTACATTGATATGAACGTGCTCTCGCTCGACGAAAATACGGTTGTAGTTAACTCACTCTATCCTGAACTGATTGCTACGCTGGAAGCGAGGAGGTTCACAGTAGTCCCTGTCCGCCATAGGCATCGTCGGCTCTTCGGTGGAGGGTTTCATTGCTTCACCTTGGATTGTGTACGTGACGGTAAGCTTGAAACCTACCTGTAGTTACTAATTATCAGAAGAAGGATAGCGTGAGTAGTGACAATAAGATTAGATACGGTGATAATGAGGCTTCCTCCTATGGGGCTCTGGAGACAAAGGGTACAACATACGAGATCGGCTACAAGCAAGCCGCACGGCTGATCAACGTTGCTCACTTGTCGTCGGCACTGGATTTCGGGGCAGGTGCAGGACGCAGCAGCAAGTTCCTAGCAGACGTGGGTGTCCAAACCGTCTACGCCGTTGATCGAAGTGAAGCAATGGTGCAGGAAGGGCGGTCGAAGAATATACCCGGAGTGACTTACCTGCTTACGCGAGACGGGAAAATCAGCCTGGAAGACGCGGCTGTAGGCCTGGCTATCAGCTTTTTTGTCTTCATAGAGTTTACAACCAAAGATGAAATGATTGCGGCCTGCGCAGAGGTGTATCGCGTACTAACAGATCACGGACAGTTTATTGTTGTGACGACAAACGCGCAGGCTTTCGGTCACTCGTTTAAGACGTTCAGATATGATCAGCCGAAAAAAAAGGTGTCAGGCGAGCGAGTTAGGTGCACGGTACTTGTTTCAGATCGCAAGCTCGAACTGCTGGATACCTATTGGACAACCGACGACTATTGCGATTCGCTAAAAAGCGCTGGGTTCAAAATCGCAAGCGTATCTTATCCGTTGGGTTCTCCGGAAGAGTTTCCCGACACCGATGAACCTGTCGTAGCTCCATCAGTAGTAATTGAGGCGATTAAGGGTTCGGCTTAGGACCGAACATAGCCTCAAGGTCGAGAAGCCCCTTTGAGTCAAAGTTATTAGCGTACTCCATGGCCCTGCTCTTACGATCGTCCAGGCTACGAGAAGGAAAGGTCCGAGTTAGACGCGTACCGCGGGCAACGTGCGGTGTCTTTATTGTTTCATCTATATAGCGGCAGATAAAATCACTTGGAGTCGAGTCTATAGGAGAGTAAAGAATATAGCCAAACCCGCCTACGCGCATTATTCCGGTCTTATAGTAATATTCAAACTCGCGGCCGTTGAAATTCGATCCGCTCGTCGTGAAGGAGCCTACCCACTTGCCATCGAGCGCCCAGGTATCTCCTGAAAGTTGATACGCGCCATGATGAAATCTTAGCCGGCAGTATTCCGCGTAGAGGAGGGTATGCGGAGAAGTGGAATTAACTACAATGTTAACCCAATCTCCCTCGATGTCGTCGGCTCCGGCGATTACGCTTCTTATCCACCTGAAATGTTCGACACAAAAATTGGTGAGGACATCGGCGAGCTCGATGCCGATGAATGCCAATACAATGACTCCGATGAGATAGTAGCTACGTGCTCCTAGCTTCGTAAATATTTCTTGTATCTGGTTCTCAGACCAAACCACAAGAGTAGCAACTATAATATGAAGCCAGCGTGTAATCCTCGTAATAGATTTCAAAGTACGCCCCCCCTCTGCGGATAAGCTTTAGGTTCTAGAAGGAGCAGCCAGCTAATGGAGCGCGAGATGCTTCACAGCGTTGTCCCTAACTATGGCTGATAGCTCGAGGTCGCTGAGGTGCGGCAAGTTCTTTACGACCTGTAGCATTTCGGACGGATCGTACCAGGGGAAGTCGCTCCCGAACATAACTCGCTCCGGTCCTATCTGGCGGATGATGTCTACTAGTTCCGAAGGAGTGGGTGCATTGGGCGCTCCAAGCCAGGCTATGAGTTCTGAAATATCAAAAAGAACCTTCGGGTAGTCCTCGGCCATCGCTGGAGCCTGCTTCCACGTAGCGCCTCCCAAGTGAGCGATAATCAGTCTTAGGTCGGGAGTCTTAGCGACTTTCATAAGAGACGTTATTTCACCGAACGGAATTGAGCCCTTTGCCTTTCCACTGTGAATGACCAATGGCAACCCATGGCTGGCTGCCAATCGAACGACGCCAAGCGACCCTTCGTGTCTAAAGTCGATTCGTTGTGCGACTGGGTGAATCTTCGCGCCTTTCGCTCCACACTCTGTAACCAAAGACAAGTGGTTGTCCAACTCGAAATGGGAGAGAACCCATGGGTCAATAGCGACGAAAGGAACGATTTCGGGAACATTCGTTACAGTTTGCAGAATCCATTCATTATACCCCATCATCATGCGAGCCAGCAGGGAATGAGACATGGCAGTAGTATTTCCCGAGAGGTTGAGGCCTTCATGCAAGCCATTGAATGCGCGGTCGCGCCATTCGTCGATTGAAAAGCAGTTTACGACGACCGCTCGGGAGACATCTGCGACTGACATCGCACTAAGCAGGTCTTGAAGTGTCCCGCTAGCTGCCGACAGTTGAACGTTGGCAACTTCGCCGTATTCCCATATATCACAAGTATCCTTAACCCACTGGGCTACTCGCATCGACTCGAAGAAGTGGCAATGACTATCGACGTAGCCGGTAATCATACTTACACCGCCTGGCCGGTATGGAAGTAAGTTGACATCTTTCCTAGCTTCTCTGGATGGATAAGTTGTGGGGATTACGGACAATGCTAATCGTTGGTACCACTGCGTCCTCGTAGTCGAATGAGATTACGCTTGGCTGCCTCTTGACCGTTGCGTGCCGCAGCTTCCAACCATGGCAGGGCATCTTCCTCGCGACCTAGCTCGGCCAGCAAGGCACCGAGGTTCGCCATCGCTTCAGAATGCCCTGTCGATGCTGCCTTTCGCCACCACTGCAATGCTAGGGAAAAATGATAATTGTTCCTGTATATGATAGCCAGGTTATTCATGGCTTCTGGATCGCCAAATTGCTCAGCGGCACGTTTATATAGCTTCACGGCACCGGGTCCGTCACCTTGCTTCTCGCGCAGGTGTGCCAGCTTTAGTATCGCCCCACCATGATCTGCTTCGCTTGCTCTCGTCCACCAATTTTCGGCACTAGCGAGGTCATTGTTATCCTCATTTTGAAGGCCGAGTGCGAACATGGCATCAGAGCTTCGACGGTCGGCGGCGAGCCGATAATATCTTTCGGCTTCGGCCTTTTGCTGCTTTCTTTCTTTGATCAGGCCCATGTGATAGGCGGCTTCAGGGGATCCGGCACGGATGGCTTCCTGCCAGAGAGATTCCGCCTCTATAAAGTGGCCCTTAGTTTCGAGATGCCGGGCCTTTTCTAGGAGCTCGGCAAGCGTTTCTGCCTTAGAATCGTCTGGACCGTTCTGCATCTCTTAGATTCACCATTACCATTACTGTATTGGAAACCATCTAGCGTGGTGTTGGCGCGCATGATCTGATACGATCCCAGGTGAACAGCTGCTGTTCGTCCTGCGGTGCCACCACCCCCAACGCGCTAACACACGTTTGAAGTGTACAGCTGTAGGGGCTGGTTGGCCTACGGTTTCGGGCTGTGAAGCCGAACGAGCAAGGTATGGGATATCGGGCCTTCACTACTGCCGTAGGGCTGAATCGTGCCGACTCGATGTCGGCCGACAGAAGATGCTCGTTCTGGTGTTTATCGCGAGATGTGTCTCAGCAGCTGGTCCCGCTGGCATTGGCGTATAGGTCGTCGACGCCGCGTATGCAGCAGAGCGGCGGCCGACACGGATGTAGCTTTCGTATACCCGTCCGCCACTACAGTGCGTCGGAAGGCGACCCACCCACTCTCCGTCGCGGGATCGATGGCGACACCGGTTCCTAATTCGGTACCAAATGCCACAACTGTCACGCCAGTATCGTGCGTTTCAGTCTGCTTTCCGGATTTAGTGGCAGGCGGCGAGGATTCAGTCCCATATGGCGCGGGCCTCCTCGCCTGCCCGATCGTCTCGGCCCCGGGTGCCCGCTCCTGCTGCCGCTACCCATTAAGGGAGTTCACCCGGTCCGAGCGGACCTTCCCGCTCGCGCCGCACAGGCGCTCCACCTCCACGTCCATCATCTTCTGCACGAACCCGTGATCGTCTCCCGCAAACGATCCCGCGCCGAGACCTTATCCTCAGTCTGCCCTGACGGACGGCGTGAAGTCGGGTATGACGCTATCCAGCATCCATCTGATCAGGATCTCCAGCGACCGCGGCATCCCGAAGTATCCGTCGACACCTGCGACCTTGATCGCGACGATGACGGTGCCGCTTAACTTAGCTGTACTGTTACCTCGCTTTCGCTCGGAACGCGGTCTCGGAAGCCGAACTTTGCGATCTCCGCACCGTTAGGGCGGAAACCAGCAGTCTCCCTGCTTGATGGCTTCGCCACCCACCGTAACCACGCTCCGGACGTTCACCACGCCATGGCCAAGGGCGATCAGTTGCCGGTGCTTGTCGGCATTGTCCAGGCGGCTAATGAGGCTGAGCGTTTCCAGCGCGGAATGCTCGCGTTGGTACGGCGAAGGCTTCGTTATCCTCGCGACGGCCTCGGCGGGGCATGCCCTTGATCTTGGAAGTGAAGCGCCGCCGCTCCTCGTCGTAGACAAAGGCTCCGGTTGCGTCTGTCTCCCACGGGTCGGACATCTCGACTGGAAAGGCGGTGCTTGCTCTCCTGCTCCGCGGAGCCATCGCGACCGCAAGATGGTTAAGCGCCGAGCGCAGATCACAAAGGCACTCACCGATGATGACCGGGATCATCGGGTCGGGTTCCTCGGTCATCTCCAGGCGGTAGAGCCAGACATGCCGCAGGGCTTTCGGCTGCCGGACCCGCTCGGTCCGGTACGGGTTCCCGCTCGCATAAGCAGCCATCGCCTCCTTGACTTCGTTGAGATGGCTGCTCCGCCCGTTCGACCTTAAGATCCCACGACCTTCGGCCCGCACACATCAGCTCACCCTCTGCAGCTGCTACTCGCCCGATTGCGGCGGCGCGGGGATCACTGACGGCCTTGGCCGGGAGATCCGCCTGGTCGATGCCGAACGTGGTCGCCAGGAGATCGGGATGTCCGCCGAGGCGGGTGATGCCGCAGTCCGTGTGCTGCAGCACGATGAGGTTGAACCCCGGCCCGGGTGCCGCCCCTTCGGCCTGGGCGATCATGCGCAGTGCCGCCATCGCCTGGAGCGCGGCCGGGGTGCAGCGGCCGCCGGTGTTGCGGATGACCAGGGCCTCTCCGCTGGCGAGGCCGAGGACGCGGGCGGGGTCGGCGCGGGGGTCAGCGCAGCCGATGACCATCGTCTTGAGCGCGGGCATCATCGATGCGCCCGGGACGAAGCTGTGCTGCGCGAAGTCAGCGTTGCGGGCCGTGAGCGCGGTGACGGTGTCGTTCATGAGGATGGCCTCCATCTGATTATGTGGACACCGTCCACGATACCCTCCTTTGTGGACACTGTCCACTAGCCTGGACGCGGTCGCCGGCGCGACGGGCCTGCAGCGGCACCGGCGGACAGCGGTGTACGCTGTCCACAAATGAGGATGTAATCATGACCGCTGCGCCACCACGTCCGTCCCGCCGGCGACCGGCCGGACAGGTCCGCAACGCGCTGATCGCGGCCGGGCTGGAGCTCGCGCGGGCCGGGGGCCCTGATGCCGTGGTCCTGCGTGAGGCCACCCGCCGGGCCGGCGTCGTGCCCGATGCCGCCTGCCGTCACTTCGCTGATCGCGACGCCCTGCTGGCTGATGTCTGTGCCGCAGCCATGGACGAGCTCGCAGGGCGGATGCAAGAGCAGGCCGCGGCAGCGCCCGAGCACCGCGATGCGAAGCAGGCGGCCATCGCCCGGCTCGCCGCGCCGGGCGTGGCCTACCCGGACTTCGCGACCCAGGAAACCGGCCTCTTCGAGACGGCCCTCGCGGTGCCCGGACATCTGGAATACGCCGCCGCCGGCACTGCCGCCGGCGGGCACGGACCCACGCCGTTCCAGCTGCCTGGCAGCGCGCTCGACGAGCTCGTCACGGCCGGGGTCCTGCCTGCCGGGCGACGGCCAGATGCGGAATACCCCGCCTGGCCGAGCGTCCACGGCATGACTGTCCTGACCACGCAGGGGCCACTACGGGGAATGCCCGGGCAGTTCGTCCGGCACCTCACTGATCAGCTGCCCGCCTTCATCACCCGCGGCCTCTGATCGCCGGGCCTAGCGTGCCCTGATCTGTCAGGCCGGCAGGGACCGGGGCAGCCCGAACCGGGCGAGCACGCTGTTGCCGAAGCGGGTGATCGCGCAGATCTGATCGCCGGCGAGCGCCAGCACTATCAGCCCGTTGGCGTGCATCAGTGCGGCGTGCGGGTCGCGCTGGTAGAACCTTGCCGCCGCTGTAAATGAACGCGCTCTCGGGGTGTTCCATGTACTTCTTTGCCTGAGGACCCGGAGGTCCTCAGGCAAGTCCTGGTAATCGGCTCAGCCGCAGTGGCGCTGGAGCCGCATCGGCAGTTTCACTGACGGTCAGTAACCACCACCACCACCACCGCTGCCACCCGCACCACCGGTGTGCATGGCGATGTAGGCCCAGTAGGCGATGGCGAAGACTAGGGTCACGACGCCGACGATGATCCCGGCGATCGCCAGACCCTGGCCGCGTTCACCGGTCTGGGCGATCTTGCGGCGAGCAGCGAACCCGAGCCAGATTCCTGCCACAGAGCCCGCCCCGCCCAGCGTGATGATCGAGAGCACGAGCGACCAGATCGCCATCTTGCTGGTGCGCTGAGTTGCTGGTGGCGTGTAGGTAGGTGCTGCACGCGTCGCTGGCTGCGGCCTGGACATAATTTCCTCCTTGATGTGATGCCGTTCTCGTGGGGTTTGCCTCTCATGCGGGGCGTGCTACCCGGCAATTCTCACCGCATGCCGCAATCAACGCAGATCCGCGGGCCTCGAAGCCGCAAACCACGTGGTGACCTGCGTTAATGTCAACAAAGAATTTGGCGCTACAGGGCTGAGACCAGCCAGCCCTGGGCTTCTGGATGGCTGATATCTAGATGGTTCGTTAATGTTTCGGGACATATGTATAGGAGTGTCCGCGGCAGGTGAACCAAACCCGGCCGAAATCCGTTACGACCGTGTCCCTGGGCGGTCATCGGCCATGTAGCACGGCGTTTCGGCATCTTCTCCACCTACGTCGCGGTGGGCCGGATCGCGCGTCGTACTCGGCTCGCTTCCGGCCCGGCAGTCGGGGCGTGAGGCCACTTATGTGCCGCCGCGTTGAAGCGGGCGCCGCGCGCTGCGCCTCTACCACGTGACAGAGGTCGGCCGCGTGGCACACCTGGACTGGCTCCGCCAGTCGGTTGTCCCGGCTACCGCTGGGGCCGACCTCGGCCTGCACCTGATGCGCCTCGCGCTGATGGAGGAGCAGTTGGGGCGTAAGGCATCGGCGCCCTGGCGCTGCCTGGCGCGGTAACGCGCCCGGCTGCACGCAGATCGTCCCAATCTAGGCGCTGACGCTGCCCTGCACGAGGCAGCCACTCTCGTACAGATCGGCGGCTTCGCGCGCTTCCGCCATTGAGGGCTTGTCCACGCTCGGTGACCGGTAGGCGAACGACTGTCATCGCGGCAGCGAGCATTCCGGGCGCTGCCCGACGGCCAGGTCGCGGCGTTGCGGTTCACCAGGCCCTGGTTGGAAATGTGCAGTGAGCGGCGATACTTATCTGTGCGGGCTGGGGCGACTGTTGCTGGGAGGGCCGGATGAGATGCCGATACGCCGCGGGAGTTAGCACCATCGGAGTCGCGGCGGCCGCCTACATCCTGTTGGCCAGGCCCCGTCATCTGCGATGGGGGGCGAGTGCCCGGGAGTGCGAGGCGTCCTTCCCCGGCGATGACGTTATCGTGAGTCCCGATCTTGTCGCGACCCGCGCCATCACCGTCCGGACTTCCGCCGACCGGGCCTGGCCCTGGATCGCCCAGCTCGGACAGGGGCGGGGCGGGTTCTACAGCTACAACTTCCTGGAGAACCTGGCGGGCTGCGACATCCACAGCGCGGATCGCATCGTCCCGGAGTGGCTAGACATCAAGATCGGGGACGAGATCAAGCTCGCCCCGGCGGTGGGCCTCGAGGTGATCGCCCTGGAGCCGGGGCGATCGCTGGTTCTGCGCGGCGGGGTTCCGATGGGGACCGCCCCGCCTCCCTACGACTTCACATGGGCCTGGGTGCTCCGGGATGAACCGGACGGGACAGCGCGGCTGCTCGTGCGCGAGAGATATGCATACACCCGGCCGTGGGCCCGGTTCCTGGTCGAGCCCGTCGAGGCGGTCAGCTTCGTGATGAGCCAGAAGATGCTCCGCGGGATCAGGGACCGGGCCGAACAGGTGGCCTGAGCAGACCCCTGCGACGCCAAGCGCAGCACGACTGCCGACGTTCCCGTCGCGCTTGTTCTGACCGGGCGGTGCTCAGGGGGCCGCCGGCCACCCGGCGCGCCGCGGCCCCGGGTGGCCGTCTCAAGCGCGTCAACTTGCCGCGCGACAGACAGAATGTCCTGATCTGGATGTCCGCGGCCACGCATCATTGCGCATCCGCTAGCTAACAGAACAGGCGGATATTGGTCGTAAGTGGTCAGAGGATGTCGATCACGGAACGTGGCCTGAGTGGGCCGTTCCGCCGGGGTGGCGGGTCTTCGGCTTCCGCGGCCGGGCTGGCAGGTGAGGGCCGCAGCCAGGCATGATGGCGGGGTGATACGCGAGCTGGCCAGGGTGGTGCCGGCGCCGCCGGGCAAGCCGGTACGGGAGGAAGCAGCCCCGGGCCAGGAGCGTGCCCGCCGCCTGGCGCTACGGCCCGGCACCTGGGACCGGCACGAGGCAGCCGCCATGCGGGCCGGATTCGACGCGGCCGCCTGCAGCTGGGAGGACTCCCGCGGCGGGTACCGGCGTCCGGTGCTGGCCGACGCGCTGGCCCGCGGCGGCCCGTTCCGGCCCGGGCGGGCAGTGGAGATCGCCTCGGGTACCGGCCTGCTAACGCCGCTGATCGCGAAGGTGTGGCCGGAGGTGGCCGCGGTGGACCTGTCCGGCGGCATGCTGGCGCGCTCGGCCGCCAGCGGCCGCTTCCAGGCCGATGCCGCCCGGCTGCCCCTGGCCGACGGCTGCGCGGCTGCGGTCATCATCGGCGACGGGCCGCTGTTCGCCGCCGAGGCGGCCCGGGTCATGGCCGCCGGGGCGGTGCTGGTGTGGTCAAACGCACTGGGTGACGGTGCTCCGTTTTTCGTGCCCGTCGAGGTCCTGGCCGACGCGATGGCGGCGGCGACGGGACGTCCCTGGGACGCGGTCTGCAGCCAGGCGCACTGGGGCAGGTGGGCCGTGCTCCGCCCCGCATGATCTACCCCGGGGCCGCCAGCAATCGCATCCACGACGATGGCCGTAGAGCGCCACGCTGACGGACACTGATCACAGAACGCAGCCGAGCGCTATCCGGTCCGACGCGATATCGCCGATTCCGAGCGGTTGTTTGTCTCACTTGTTGGGCGAGTGCTCCGGCGCAGATTAACCCGATATGCACGCGAATCTCGCATACGCTCTTGGGTGCCGCTGTCGGCGGCGACCCAGGAGGCCTGCCGTCCCAGGCGGCGGCCGCGTGCGTGGAGGCGTGCGGTCGGCCAATGCTGATGGTGGAGGGGCCGGATGGGGACCGAGGCATGATCACCGGACAGGATCCGCCCACTTCCGCACTACGCCAAGGCTTAGGGGGGCGGTACGGGAATCCCGAAGTGCTCGAAGACCTGGCTGAAGTGATCTTCAATCACGGCGATCGGGTTGAACCAGGGCTTGGACTCGAACAAGCCCGACTGGGGTCGCATGTACTCAATCAGCGGCATCTCCCGTGCGAGCTGCAGCTGCGCCTGGATCGAGTCCTCGGCGGTGACGGGCTTGCCGTAGTGGAACTGCTCGATAAGCGCATGGTCGTCTGCTATCAGGACGTATGAAGTTGGCGCGCAGGCGTATTGCCGGACCTGGAAGTTCTCAGCAGCCGCGTTCGCGCTCATCCTCGCGAACCGCTGCGTGCTGTATCTCAGCTTGTCGTAAATCAGCGATGCCCGGTGGCGATCCTTGTCCTGCGCATAAGAGGCGTCTGGGATATTTAGTTAACCGGAGTGGCCACAACATCTGGCGGTGGGCAGGATCTCCAACCTCTGCATGTTGTATCCCGATCACGTCCGCTCCGCTTACGTGAATATCCCAGAGAGGCGTAATCGGTCGCCGCGCCGTCCTCCTGGTCGAGCAAGTAGTCGCGATAGGACTTGCGCTTCGCCTGGTCGCTGTCGGGATCGAGGATCAGCACCCGCGTGTCGACAGGCGGTCTCCGCAGCAGCGAGAGCATGATCTCCTCGAGCGGCGGGTTCAGGTGGTGGCTCAGCGACACTCCCTGGATCCACACGCGGTTCTTGGCGTGGGCGATAAGCCACTCGATCCGCTCCTGAGCGCTCTCCCGGTTGGTGTAGATGTTCACGATCCCGCTTTCGCTGATCCCTTGGTCCATGCCGATCGATTTATGACGCAGCAGTTCCTCGGCTGGCACGGAATCTGTGTCCCAGATGGTGTCGAAGTGTCGGCAAGTTGCCTGGTACGCCAGTGACTCTGCGCTGAAATGCCATACCGCCGCCGCGGCCGGCGCGCGCGGGTCTGTGGCGAGGCCGTGGTAGTACGACCGCATGAACGCACTCTGCTGCGCGGCGAAGAGGAAGAACGGGGGTACTGCGCGGCTGAAACGCAGCTGCAGTGAGTCGCCGGTCCGCCGCCGGGCGACGTCGCTGCCCAGCCGTGACAAGTGCTCGGCAGTCTCACGGATCTCGTTGCGCAGGCGCTCCAGTTCCTCACCCGCATCGCTGCCAGCCCCGTACGTGAGCAGCCGCAGGCCGAGGCAAGCGGGATCTAGGAGCAGAACCCGTACACGGATGCCCCCGGGGCGCGCGGGGCCGGGTTCCTTGCCCAGCAACATGCGCTCCAGCCGCTGGCCAGGCCAGTCTGCTCCCCGGCGGTGCCCCCTGCCCCCGAACCAGCTGCTAAGGCTGAGTCCAAGCAGCCGGACCTCGGCGAGGGAAGGATCGGCGAGGGTCCTGGACATTTCAGCTGCCGCGTCCTCTGTAACCGTGAAGACGTCCAAGACCCCCATGCGGGTGAGCGCATCACCGGTTGCCGTGTGGGTACGCAGGTCGAGCGCGCTGCGCCCTGCCTCCCCAGAGGGCTGGGCGGTCGGCAGAGCATCTGCCGGGGCTGGGATCGGGCTCTCGGCGTCGCGCACCGCCTGCCACAGCGGCCTGAAGGCCTCGACATCGCCGTCGAGGTGACGCACCATCGCCTCGATCGCATTCCACTTCGGGCATCTCGAGCCGTTAAGCGCTTGCGCGACGGTCGTGTGGCTGAACTTGATCGCCTTCGCGATTGCCCTCGTGCCGGGTTCCCCGGCAGACCGGTGAAGACGTCTGAGCTCCGCAGCCAAGACCTCCTGAGGGCTGCCCGCCATTCATCCTCCCAGGGCAAACTGTAAGATCCTGTAAACTACCCGGGTGAATTGTACCTAATTGGCAGTTACTCGCTGTTTCTTGTCACAGCGCTGGCGTTTCCAGGCTGCGCGCACAACCCTTTGGTTTATCCACCGCAACGCTGAAGCCAAAGGGGCAGCCGCCATGAACCTCATGAGCCACGCCGCTGTTCAGAGTAACGTAACCATCCCGGCCGGACTGGTTCTCGGCAGCATCGTTGCCATCACGGGCCTGCTCGTCTGGCTCACAGGTCTCATCCTTGTGCTCCGTGGCGCTGACCCAAGGGTCCGCCCAGCACTCCTGCGCGCGTACGCCATTTGCCGCCCTCCCTTGGCGGGGATCAAGCGCATGCCCGTGCATGGATCACGCAGGACGACCGATTGCGGCTGCTTGAATCCGCACTCGGTCACTGACTGCCCAGCTAAGTGCATCCAGCACGGCGATCCAACTCCGATCGGATGCAAGGCCGCGGCAACCACGCCGGGACCCGCTGGGCTAGGTCCATCGCGACACTGGAACATCGGACAAGCGCGCCACCACCAGAGCAGGCCCGGCCCTCGCCCCAGGCAACTGAAACAGGACGGGTCGTGACTCCTGGCAGGACCTCGCAACCGCGCGTGAGTGCACCCCGCGAGTACCCGGCAGTACATGATCGAGTCGGCCCGGAGTGACATGGCGGGCGCCGCTGGGCGGCGATATCGTCGGGAAGCCGGTCGGCCAGGCTCGCAGCGCCCGCGACGCGCAGATGAACCATAACGAACCACTGAAAGGACCCGACCGCCAATACACAAAGGCCACCCAGATCGGCCGTTCGCGTTCCTCTGACAGTCGCGGCGGTGAACCTGACCTGGTTCGATGCAGCGGATTGGAGCTAATTTGGGCGCGTATTGGGCACGCGCAGAACGCCCTTTACGGAGCGGAATAAACAGCCACTACTTCGACCGACTTTCCCGCCATATCGGCGGATCGCGCGTCATGAGCAGTGGGACGCTCCTCACGAGGGGTGATCTTCTTCGGCGAGGTGGCCGGAACGGCCGGATTCTGGCGATCTTCGCCGGGCACAGGTCCGGCCCGGGTGCTACTCCGGACAGGTAACCGATACCGGCTGCCGGCCTCCGGCGGTAGAGTCGCCGCCGGTGAGCACTTCAGAGTCCCGGGCGGCCGCGAGCCCCGACGATCTGGCGGTGACCGCGGAGCGGTGCGCGGCACAGCTACTCCGTGGCGACCCGGCGGGCAGCGCCGAGGAGGTCGCCGGGCGGCTGCTGGCCATCCAGGCGCAAGACCCGCGGGGTGCGCGGCTTGCGATCCGGGCGCGGTCAGCGGGACTGTCCGCCTCTCAGGTCGACGCTGCCCTCACGCGGCGTTCGCTGGTTGTCACCTGGCTGAACCGCGGCACCTTGCATCTGGTCCGCTCTGAGGATTACTGGTGGCTGCATCCGCTGACCACCCCGCAGCTGCGGACCGGGAACTCCCGCCGGCTGGCGCAGGAGGGCGTGCCACCGGAAGACGCGGAGCGGGCGGTGGCCGCCGTGCGGGCCGCGCTGGCCGCCGACGGCCCGCTGACCCGCTCTCAGCTCCGCAAGCGGGTCGCCGCTGCCGGGGTGCGGACCGAAGGCCAGGCGATGGTGCACATCCTGGCGCTGGCCAGCATCCGGGGCCTGATCGTGCGCGGCCCGGTGGCCGGACGAGACCAGGCGTTCGTGCTGGCCCGGGACTGGCTG
>WNGR01010314.1_pt1 | contig 19392 bp, 18 predicted proteins | sample 5407581 | NCBI WGS metagenome assembly WNGR01 (sample SAMN13153383, study PRJNA577476) | soil metagenome | isolation source: 80 cm soil or saprolite under Garry oak tree replicate 2 | place: USA:California | collected 2016-06-15 | reverse complement strand
AAGAGAGCGAACCGTGGGAACTCCTCTACTTCAAAGTTTACAAAGGCCAATTGCCGGTCATTGAACGCGCCCTCGAAACGGCTGGCCTCATGCTCGGGACCGACAAGTCGCGCGGATACTGCCTGGAGATGATCTGTGCAGATTTTCTGGCGGGGGCCAACCTGGCCGAGACTCAGCCAAAGGTTTGATTATGCAAAGCTCACTGGATTCGACGCGTCTACGCCAGAAACGACCCCGACTCAAACTGGATACGAAAGAGTACGCGATCCTCCGGACACGCGTGCTCGAGCGAGATGGCTGGCGGTGCCAAGCGTGCGGTTGCATGGAAGGCCTGGAGGTCCATCACATGAAACCCAGGAGCCGACTCGGTGACGATGTGATGGACAACTTGATTACGCTTTGCGCCAGCTGTCATGGCAAATGTCACGGAGGGCGCCAGTAGAAACAACTCTGCTTCTGTCCGACCGCGGCGCCTTGAGCACACCCTGCACGGCAAATCTCACTTCCTTGAGTGCTAGATTTTGCCAGAGACTTGCGCTCGGTGTGGAACAGGAGTACCGGGGCCGATCAATTGATTTATAACGGGAGATCTCTCTCGGGCCGCGAAACTTTGCCTGTCATACCCTTAATCGGAAATCGGAGATGTTATACTTTTTAGGCGGTAAAAAGGATAATTCATGATTGGACGCCATAGAATCATTAATATTGTTGGGGCACGTCCAAATCTTCCCAAAATTGCTCCGCTCATTCGTGAGATGCAACGTCATCCACAGATCGAGCCCTTACTCATCCATACTGGTCAGCATTACGACGAAAACCTTTCGAAGATCTTCTTTCGTCAGATGGGCATCCCCGAACCACACATGAATCTTGGCGTTGGTTCCGGTACTCACGCAGAACAAACTGCAGAAATTCTTAAGCGCATTGAGCCTATCCTTCTCAGACAGCAACCCGATCTCGTCCTAGTGGTGGGGGACGTTAATTCTACAATTGCCGTATCCTTGGCGGCTGTCAAACTGGGAATCCCTGTGGCCCACGTGGAAGCTGGCCTGCGTAGCTTTGATCGCTCCATGCCAGAAGAAATAAATCGAGTTCTTACGGATGCTTTAGCCAAATATCTTTTTGCCACGGAAGATGACGCGGTCGATAATTTGCTCAGAGAGGGACGACCCCGCGAATTTATTCATCTCGTGGGGAACGTCATGATTGACTCGCTCCTTCAATTCCTTCCCCTCGCCCAACAGTCTCGCATCGGTGATGAGCTCGGACTCCGCAATGGTAAATGTTGGCAATCCTTTGGCGTTCTGACGCTTCACCGCCCTTCGAACGTTGATTCTTCGGAAAAACTTGCTGAGATCCTCGGCGCTATGGATGCGATTGCACAGCAGGTGCCTATTGTGTTCCCCGTGCATCCGCGCACTCAGCAGCGCCTCAGCCAGAGCGGCATCAAACACCACCCGCAACTCCGCCTCATTCAGCCACTGGGATATCTCGATTTTCTCTGCCTACTCAGCAAGGCAACCCTGGCTTTGACCGACTCGGGCGGCATCCAGGAAGAAACCACGGCTCTCGGGGTTCCTTGCTTGACGCTGCGCGAGAACACTGAGCGCCCGGTCACAGTCTCCCGGGGCACAAATGTAATCGTAGGAACAAACCCTTCCAAAATCGAGGCGGCTACTGAGCAGATTCTCCGAGGAGACGGTAAGAGGGGCCAAACGCCGGCACTCTGGGATGGCCATGCCGCCGAGCGGATAGTGGAAATTATCCTCCAAGATAGGCTTGTGTAAGTAGCCACACAGATATTTTGTAAGAGAACGGGAGATCAAAAACCAACCGACTCTCATAAGCGTCGGTAGATGAAACGGGGTCAGACCAAAGACGGCTGTGCGGAAGGAAGTGCCAGGAAAAAGTGGAACGCTATTTAGCAGGTCTTGCGGAGGATCGGAAACTCCACGGGGAGAAAGACATTTGCAGAGACGGACGGCGTGAACCGAATCTAGTCAGCGCTACGACTGGCCACGATACCTTTGGAAACGAAACAGCGTTCCAGTTGAGCATGCCAGTCTGGCAGTGCGATGCCGAAAGTTTGAATCAGGCGGGTGTTCGAAAGAATCGAATAGGCCGGGCGCTGCGTGGGGGATCCAAATTCTTTCGTGGAAATGGGGATAACATTTCGTGCAATCAACGGGCGTTCCTTGGTAGTCACAGCGAGCCACTCTGGAGTGTGTGATGTGGCCTTTGCTTCCTCAAGTATGGTTTTGGCGAAGTCATACCATGTCGTTTGACCTGCCGCGCTCATATGGTAGGTTCCACTGACGTCGGAAAAACCAAAACCGCGGTCATTCCTCTCACATTTGCTGGTCAGGATTTTGGTCGTTATGGCCGCCACATCTGAAGCGCAGGTTGGCGCTCCAACCTGATCAGATACGATTCTTAATTCTTCCCGTTCGGTTGCGAGGCACAAAATCGTCAGGAGAAAATTGCGCCCCCGCGTGGCATAGATCCAGGACGTCCGAAATATCAGGTGTGTCGCACCTGAACCGCGAATAGCCTGTTCACCGGCAAATTTAGTCTTTCCGTAAACGTTGATCGGATTTGCGGAATCTGCCTCATCGTAGGGTAATTTCTTCGTCCCGTCGAACACGTAGTCGGTCGAGTAGTGGACCAGAACTGCACCAACCTTCTTGGCTTCCTCGGCCATCAGTCCGGGGGCTTCCGCGTTGACGGCTTGCGCCGCCGTTTCGTCTGTTTCCGCTTGGTCAACAGCGGTATATGCGGCAGCATTGACGATAAGTTGCGGCCGAACTTCTCGTATTGTGTGGCAAATGTCAGAAGGGTTCGAAAGATCCAATTGATCGTGGCCGAGCGCAACCACTTCGCCCAGTTGGGGCAAGAGACGCAAGAGTTCCCCACCAACTTGGCCGTTCTTTCCGATCAGCAAGATTGCGGGTTTCATTCCGCCAGATTCCCAGGTAGAAGTTCGGCAGGAACTTGAGCGAGGGTGGGATACTTTGCGTCTTTCTCCGAAACAATCGGCGCGCTCACGCCCCAGCGTATTTTTAGGTCTGAATCATTCCAGACGATGCCATGCTCGTCTGCTGGTACGTAGTAGTCGCTGCATTTGTACAGGAAATGAACAGTATCCGTGAGCGTTAGGAACCCGTGCGCGAACCCAATCGGAACATAAATCTGATTTTGCTCTTTCGCGGAAAGAAGCACGCTTGTCCATTTTCCGAAGGTAGGTGAGCCGACTCGAATGTCAACTGCAACGTCCAGCGCTTCGCCTTCCACGACACGGCAGAGTTTCGCCTGTGGGCGACGAAGTTGGTAGTGAAGACCGCGGAGTGTCCCCTTGATAGAACGCGAATGGTTGTCTTGAACGAAGGCATCCGCAATGCCAAGGTCAGCGAACTTCGCTTTGTGGTAGGTTTCGATGAAAAAGCCGCGTGTGTCGCGAAGGATGACCGGTCGCAGCTCAAACACACCAGGAAGGGATGTCTCGATTCGTTGCATTAATTCCGATGCTCGCTTGTTCGCACATTTGCAACAAAGTCCGAAAGTCACGCGTTGGACAAATCAATCCGAAGCTACCGATCCGGCTCGGGCAATCGCACGAAGAGAACTCTCACGATTTTCGTAGTACTTATCGTAATAGGAGAGGTACTCGCGACTGCGAACACCTGCAACCCATTGCCAATTATTCTTATACCAGTCAATGGTCCGGCGGAGGCCATCTTCCAGAGAAATCGTTGGGCTCCAGCCTAGCTCGGTTTCTATTTTCCTGCAGTTCAGAGCATAACGACGGTCGTGACCCGGGCGGTCCTCCACATAGGACACTAAACTTTCTGGTCTCCCGGTCAGATGAAGGATGCGTCGCACCAATGTTAGGTTTTCATCGAGATCTAGTCCGCCAATGTTGTAAACCTCTCCAATTTTGCCCTTCTCCAGGACCGAAAGAATCCCCCGGCAGTTGTCCTCGACATGCAGCCAATCCCGTTGCTGCTTGCCGTCGCCGTAAACAGGAAGAGCCTTGTCGCTGAGGGCATTTGTGATCATAAGGGGCAAAAACTTTTCGGGGAACTGATATGGGCCGTAGTTGTTCGACGACCGTGTGATTACCGCGGGAAACCTATAAGTACGGACATACGACCGAACCAAAAGATCAGAGGCGGCCTTCGATGCGGAGTACGGACTGCTCGGTTGCAGGGGAAAATGTTCATCGGCGAAGACCTCTGATGGAATGTCCCCATACACTTCGTCAGTGGAAACATGCACAAAGCGTGATATAGAGATTTTACGTGCCACTTCGAGCAGAACGAAAGTGCCGGTGACGTTGGTCTGAATTACTGGAGCAGGCTCATAGATACTTCTGTCGACGTGTGACTCTGCGGCGAAGTGAATAACGGCATCACAACTACGCATCGCTGTTTCTACGGCAGCCGCATCACAAATGTCGCCCTTCACAAATTCATAATTGGGATTGCCCGCTACTGATTCAAGATTTGCGAGATTTCCCGCGTAAGTGAGCTTGTCATAGTTGACGATCGAAAAATCCTTCCAGGTCTCGAGGAGGTATCGAATAAAGTTGGACCCAATAAATCCGGCGCCGCCGGTGACAAAAACCCTCATCGGGCCTCCTGAATCATGACCTCTGCCGTTTCTCTTGAGTCTGTCAAAGTCGTGGCCTGTGCCGTGTCGATCGGCTGGCAGTGAAACTTTTTTTCTCTTATCGCGCCGATGTTACAGCCAGCCTCAGCTCCTCTGCGAGCAATACTTTCTCCCGTACCATCTTCGTGGCGCGCCAGAGTGATTCGAACGTTCCCGCGTCCGTCCACCCGCCGTCGATGATTTCGTGACTGAGCTGTCCTTCGATAATATACGAATTATTGACGTCAGTGATTTCGAACTCCCCGCGCCCCGAAGGCTTGAGCGTCCGCACCCGGTCGAACACCGTTCCGTCGTAGAAATACACGCCGATGACCGCGTAGGGCGAGCACGGAAGCTTGGGCTTTTCCTCGATCCGCACGATGCGCCTGCCCTCGAACACCGGCACTCCGAAGCGCTCCGGGTCCCGCACTTCCTTCAGCAGGATCAGCGCGCCGTCCTGCTGCCGTTCGAATTTTTCCCGCGCCCCCCGTACGTTGTTCTCCAGAATGTTGTCGCCCAGGACCACGCAGATCTTTTCGCCCGCGGCGAAGTGTTCCGCCAGCCGCAACGCATCCGCGATGCCACCTTCGCCTTCCTGATAGGCAAAGCTGAGTTGCTTCAGTCCGAAGTCTTTCCCGTTGCGCAGGAGCCGCAGAAAGTCCCCCGCGTTGTTGCCCCCAGTCACGATCAGGATGTCCTGGACTCCGGCTTCAACGAGGGTCTGTAGCGGGTAATAGATCATGGGCTTGTCGTAGATTGGCAGAAGATGTTTATTCGTGACGCGCGTGAGTGGACTGAGACGGCTCCCGGTCCCACCTGCTAGCACAACACCCTTCATTTTGATCTCCTGAAAGTGATTCTCTGAGATTTGATTAGATACAGCTGTTCGCACGACCCAATTCCCTCAGCGTGTCTACAATCCTGCAATGCGGTAAATAGACTAAACTTCGAATTCCAGATCATTTGCACTAGGCGGAAAATATCACAAGAATTTCGGCCACCCTGACGAGAGGACAGGTTAATCGTGGCCAGCCACTGCCTGGAATCGGCGCTCTGCAAAAGAATCATCACGAGTCTGACTTGAGTTGTCGGATTGAAGGAAATACTCCGGTACAATTTCCTTCATTTTGGCTCGGACCGGCGCCGCGCCATCGACGCACATCGATGTCCGGAGCTCCTCCAATTGACGAGACAATTCCTGCCAGTCTTTCAACGGTCCTTTTGTCCGTTTGATCTTTTCACAAGAGGTGGGAATGACTTCTTCGTTCTTATAAAAAAGTTCCTCGCTGAGTTTTTCTCCCTCGCGCAAACCCGTGAATCGGATCTCTACATCGCGTTCAGATTTGCCAGAAAGCCGGATGAGAGTGCGCGCCAAGTCTACAATCTTGACCTGCTCGCCCATGTCCAAGACAAGAATGTCACCGTGCTTCCCAATTACAAAGGCTTGTAAGACCAACGCCACGGCCTCACGCGTAGTCATGAAGAAGCGCTTGATGTCCGGGTGCGTGACTGTCAACGGCTCACGGTTATGAAGCTGTTGAGTCAGGACGGGAACCACGCTCCCGTTTGACCCCAGTACATTTCCGAACCTTACCGACACACAACGCATCCCATTTTGTGGCCGAGATGACAGGATCAATTCGCACGTTCGTTTCGTTGCACCCATTATGTTTGTTGGATTGACAGCCTTGTCGGAGGAGATCAATACAAAATTCTTGCAGCCTGCCTCATCAGCCAATCCCAGCAGGCCCAACAAGCCAAGCACGTTGTTCTTAACCGCCTCCTGAACATTGGATTCCATCATAGGCACATGCTTGTACGCGGCGGCATGGAAGATAATCTCCGGTCTGACTTCCGACCAGAGGCGGCGTATGCGCTCACAATCGGTCACATCGGCAACGCAAAAAGTCACCTGGGCCCCATTCTGGTGTCTGTCAAGTTCCAACCTGAGATAGAACAGCCCCGTTTCGCTTTGATCCAAACAGATAAGTCGGGCAGGGCTGTAATCCAGGATCTGACGGCACAGTTCGGACCCGATTGAGCCAGCGGCTCCTGTTACGATAATAGTCCGGGCGGCGATCTGGCTGCGGACGGCCTCAAGATCGATTTGGACAGTCTCTCTCCCAAGCAGATCTTCAAGGCGTACTTCGCGGAATTGATTAATGCTAGCTTCACCGCGAATTATGTCGCTCAGCGTAGGCACAGTCTTGAAAGGCAATTTCGCCTTTTGGCAAGCATCCGTAATGCGCCGCATCTGTTTGCCGGAGGCGGAGGGAATAGCAATTAGGATTTCTTCAGCAGGATTATCCTCAACGAGAATTTCTAATTCCTCGATAGTACCCAGGACTGGCACTCCCTGAATGTGGACACCGATTTTAGATCGATCATCATCCACGCAACCGACTGCCGCATAGCCGCTATTGGGCCGCGCAAGCTCCCGGATGACCATCTGAGCAGCAAAGCCTGCTCCAACGACTATTACTCGTTTAGAGCGAGAGGAGTCGCGCCGAACAGACTCTACTAGAACGCGTGAACCAAGCCGCGCACCCGCGAGAAAGCACGCCGTAAGAACAGCTTCCAAGAAGTAAACGGAGCGGGGGAAGGCAACCGCATCGAAAAGATAACGGTTCACCGCAAAAAAGGCGACAGATCCAACCGCCACGGCTTTCAGGATGTTTATCGCATCACTCACACTTGCGAAGTGCCACCAGCCATGATTAAGGTTGAATAAGCGTAGAGTGATCAGCCGGACGACTACAAGCAGCAGACCAGAGGTTAGCAAGATACGGCGATAGGGTAAGGAAAAATCAAAGCGCAGCAACCATGACATGACAAGGGACACAGTCACGAGCATCGCTTGGACAACGGAGATAAATACTGGTCGCTGACGGAACAACACCAACGGCAGTCTGATAAGGTACTTGCGAATTATAGACCTCAACGTGTCTCCCTTACTTACAAGAAGCTGCGGACAACCGGGCCCTGGGGCATCCGGTTGCAATCCTCTTGCTAGAGTGCACCTTTAATCGATTTGTTAGACTTACCTAGAGCGCGCGTCTCGCTCCTGTTTTTTCTGCAAGCACAAAAGAGGAGGAAATGGTTTTCACAATGATGCGAATATCGTTCTGGAGCGTGATCTCTTCAAGATAAGCTTTGTTGCGTGCCAGTTTATCGGGCAGAATCTGTGTACGATAAAACTGCTCGGGATCGCCTTGATTAGCTAGGATCTCTTCTTCATGGCGATAAGCGAGACTCGCAGTGTCCGTGATTCCGGGCCGAACAGACAGCACCATGCGTTGTTCTCGCGTGTACGCTTCAATATAGAAAGGCACCTCGGGCCTCGGGCCAACGAGACTCATATCTCCCCGGACTACATTCCAGAGCTGGGGTAACTCGTCGACTTTATAGCGTCGAAGAAAACTTCCGACAGGAGTCACTCTCGAATCCCCGGCAACTGTAATCTTCAAGCCCTTGTTCGACGTCTGCATCGTCATGGAACGAAACTTCAGAATTTGAAACGGTCGACCGCCCTTACCAATTCGAACTTGGCGATAGAACGCCGGGCCGCGCGAGGTCAACTTGATACAGCAAGCCGCGATCGCGAGCACCGGGGAAAACACAATCAGGCCTGCGGTCGCTGCCAAGACATCTAATGCGCGTTTGCCATAATTTGCATAAAAACCATTTGCGAACGCCGAGCGTTGCTCGGAATTGCGCTCCGGTGGACCCTGGCCCTTCACTTGATCAAGCACTTGGATTGACATGGACTGAAACCGCGCGAACAATTCTAAACTCCGCCGCCGTATTTAGTACTGTGCCAATGACCTGATTGATTTCTAATCCCGTCATACCAGGATAGATGGGCAGCGACAGACACGAATAATATTCCCTTTCAGCACGTGGAAAATCCCCAGGCTGATAGCCATGGGCGCGTTGGTAGTAGGGCTGCAGGTGCAAAGGAATGAAGTGAACGCTGCATGTGACGCCGTGACGCTGCAATGCCTCAATAAAACTGTTACGATCCTTTTTCAAACGGTCTAAGCGAAGGCGCAGGATATAGAGATGCCAAGAAGTGCTGCGATCTTCGCGGACCGTCGGGATGACGAGTTCCTCGCGGGAAGAAAAAGCATCAGTGTAACGTTGCGCGATAGCTTCTCGAGCCAGCCTCATGGAATCAGACTTCGCCAGTTGCACCAAGCCCATGGCCGATTGAAAATCCGTTAAGTTGTACTTGAATCCTGCTTCCAACACTTCATAGAACCAGGAACCATCCCCGCGATAACGCCTCCAGGCGTCACGCTCAATCCCATGCAGGCGCATTAGGCGCATGCGCTCGGCAGCCTCGGGGTTATCGGTGGTTATCATTCCACCCTCGCCGGTTGTCAGCGTCTTGGTCGCATAAAAACTGAAGCACGTAAACTCACTGATCTGTCCCACTCGTTTTCCCCGGTACTCCGAAGGGAGCGCGTGCGCGGCGTCTTCGACGACTCGCAGGTGATGCGCTCGCGCAAGTGCTTGGATCTCATCCATATCGCAAGGTTGCCCGCCCAGATGCACCGGGATTATCGCCTTGGTCTTTGGTGTGATACGCCGCGCCGCGTCCTCGGGATCCATATTCATCGTGTCGCCATCAATATCAACCAGCACAGGCCGGGCGCCAACGTAAGTGACTGCCTCGGCTGTCGCCGTAAAAGTTGTTGTTGGCAGCAGCACTTCATCGCCGGCTTGAACTTGCCCGTCGAAACTGCCACGGCGTGCTGTGCGCCGACGTACTTCGCAAATTCCTTCTCAAATTCAAACGTCTTTGGCCCCATCGTCAGCCATCCCGAGCGGATCACTTCACTCACCGCCTGCACCTCTTCCTCACCCACAGGAGCGCGATGAAACGGCACTTGGAGTTCAGGAGGAGAACTGTTTAATTCTTCTTGATTACGCCCAGGTAGTGTGTGCATAAGATTTTGCTACGGGACAGCAGCATATACATGAAGGGTGAGTATTGCCCGACCAACCGCCCCAGGGGCGGGGCCAGCGTAATGCGCCGAAGATAAATCTGGCAGTCGGGAAAGAGCTTACGAATCTCGCCACTGCGAATTCCACGAACGTCCGGATTTCGCGGATTATCGACAAAAAAGTCGTACCATAGGATAAGGCCGCCTGGCTTAAGGACACGAAGCATCTGCCCTGTAATTTGCTGCCTCATCTCCAGACCAAGAATCGAACTAAAAACAACGGACTGAATGACGAGGTCGAACGACGCGTCGGGAAAACCCAGACCCACAGCGTCCCCACATTCCAAGTGCACGCCATGGGGACACAGCTTTCGTGCCTGGTCAATCCGTTCCTGCAACAAGTCAATCCCGAAGATATCCTCCGGATGCGCTCCCCATTGCAGAAACGCACGAAGCAAGTAGCCCGTGCCACAGCCAATTTCCAAAACTCTCTTTCCTTCCAATGAGTCAACACCAAAACGGCAGAGCATCGCCAATAATTCGCTGTCTCGTTCCTGAATTAGAAGAACATGTGACGGATTCAAGAACGAGTATTTACCTTGGGAGGCTTTCTGTCGCCGCGCGTACGCTTCGCGGATCCGCCCCGCCTCAACATCTGTGGCCCTTAAGTGTCGGTCACGAACTGGAGTTTGCCCTGTCATGGTTATTGATCACCCATGGATGTGCGGAATCTGAGCGTTGGCGAATTACCGGGAATGTGGGCACTGCAGCTTTTTCATGCGTGGTCAGGAATGTGGCGAACTCCTCCAGTATGCCTTTTCGGTCAAAATCCTTGACAGCAGCTTTTCGGCCGTTTTCTCCGAAAGATTTGCCAAGTTGAACGTTCTCTCTCAAAATGCGGAAGGCTCCAACAAGTCCCCCAACGTCATTCGGCGTGACTGTCAGACCGCTGCGGTACTCACTAACCATCTCGGCTGGCTCTCCACTAGCCACAACGACGAGCGGGCGACCACTAGCCATAGCCTCGTAAATTTTGGAAGGCACCGCTCCAGTAATTTGCCCGACCAAAGGGACGAGAATCGCGTCGGCTGCCGCAAGTATTCCAGGAATTTCTGCGTGGGGCCGAGAATCTAGAAATCGTACGTTAGCGAGGTTCATTTCATTAGCTTTCATCTGTAGGCGTTGCTTCTCCGGCCCGTCCCCAATCAGCACAAAACGAAACGCATCGTCTGACGCGAGGATGCGTGCAGCTTCCAGTACCTGGCTCAAACCTTGCGCGTGCCCGTGCAAGCCTGCGTACGCTATTACAAATTGCTCTTTTGATCCTAAGACCGCCCGCGCGGTCTCTGTGTTTCGGCTTGGAGCAAAACAAGCTGTATCCACACCGTTAGACAGGTGAAAGACCGGTCGTCCAGGAAAGCGCATCTGAATATTTTCCACTATGCTTTTGGATTGGCCCGTAATTAGCCACGCTTTACGGTAAGAAGTCTTTTCAAGCCAATAGGCAATTCGAGCGGCAATTCCGTCCTTTTTCACCATTCCTAGCTCAACCGCGCTATCGGGCCACAAATCTGAAACGTTGAAGATTAATTTTGCGCCCGTCCACAAGTTTAGCCAGATGCCCGCCATCCCTAAGAAAAGCGGCGGGCTCTCAACCATAAGGAAATCTGGCTGTTCCAGAAGGAGGGTGCCGAAGAAAGTCGCCGAGGCAACAAACGAAAGGTAATTCACCATCCGGGGTATCATACGGGCGCTCTGCGCAGGGTATATAAAGGTACGGATCACGCAAATCCCGCCAAGGTTTTCCTTCCGCACTAATCCACCATACCCCGGATGTATTCTGCCGCTCGGATAATTGGGCATCGCCGTCAAGACTGTTATTTCATGGCCGCACGCTGCGAGGTGTTTCGCCAGCCCAGAAAGGCGCGTTTGGGGCGCTCCGATCTCGGGCGGATAATACTGGGTCAAGATAACAATTTTCATTTGGAAAGTTATGCGTCTATGGGAATTTTGGACAGCTCGGGGTGCAATCTGCCTGTCCCTGCGAGTGAAGCCGACCCTAAATATTGGCTAAACACGACAGACAATTTCTCTGCCTTCCGCCTCAAGTCGAACTCTGCCTCAGCGATTTGGCGACCCGCTCCTCCCAATCGTATTCGAAGCTCCTCATTCTCAATGAGAAGTTGGATACGATCGGCGAGGGGCTCGGCCCCATTCGCAGGTACGAGAAAACCATTTACTTGATCTCTGACCGCTTCCGGGATCGCTGCCGTTACTGTTCCCACAACTGGTAAACCACTCGCCATCGCTTCGATTATAACGGTAGGGAGCCCATCGGTATCCCCTGTCGGGCAGAGCACTGAGGCCATCACAAAAATTGATGCTCGATAGTACCAGTCTCTTAGCTCCGCCAGACTGCGGCTCCCCAACATCTCTACGCAATCATCAAGCCCTAGTTCCCTCTTCAGGTCAGCCAGGCGATCCCGCTCTGACCCGTCTCCAATAATCACGCAACGAATACTGATTCCCCGATCACGCAGTACTGCAAAGGCGCGCAACATAACGTTGAAACCCTTCTTGGGAATTAGAGAACCCACTCCAAGAATAAGCGCAGGGGAGGCCGCCGCCGACCCACGACGCAGAGGAAATTCATCAAGCGAGACGCCGTTTCGAATCAGGTGAATTAGCTCCGCCGGAACTTTCATATTCAACAAAAACGCTCTCGCCTGGTACGTGTCCGCGACGAAAAAGGCTGCGTTCTTGAGTACATCCTCGACAACTGATTGCTTAAAATATATCGCCACCGTGTAGGCGGTAACACCGTAAGGCACACCGAGCAGACTCTTTATGAATCTTGCCGCAAGTGCTTCCGTATGAAAGAAATCTGCACGAACTAACTTAATCGAAGCGTTTCGAAGGGAATAGCCCAACCGTATCGATGACAGGAGGACATACAACATCTTTAAAAAGTCCATTGGCCGATCGAACGAGCGGAACACGATCCTCAAACATTCCACAACCTGACGCGGTTTCCGAAAGAGAAAAAAAACAAGCCCCTTCAACATTTCCGGCGAAAACCATCCCGCCCCGTTCACAAGGGGAGCGAGGTCATCGAATCCTTTTGCAGGCTCGGTCCGATGCAGTGGCCTCAATTGTCCAATGATCACGCGCAATCCGGCTTTGCGAATCTGTCTGATTTCACGCAGGACAAAAGTCTCGTTGAGTGGCGGAAACGTCGAAATAAGGTGAAGGATGGTCACGTATACGCCACCGAGGAGCTCAGACCCCAGTATTGACTCTTCTTCTCCCGATAAAACGCCACGGTCCTTTCAATGCCTTCGCGCAGTCTTACTTCCGGCTCCCACCCTGTTGCTGCTTGGATTCGCGAGATGTCGGAGATGTGATCGCCAGTTTCCACAAAGTATCTGTCTGCGGGCCATGGAACCTCTTGAACTTCCGTGTGAGGTACGCACTCGGCGATATTCATTACCATTTCTCGGAACGGCGTTCCCACTCCGGATCCGAGGTTATAAATCTTCCCCCCGGTATTCGCCGAGAGCGCGACAGCCAGGAGTCCTTTTGCGGTGTCTTCGGCGAAAACGTAATCTCTTATCTGTTTCCCATCCCCGTATATTGTCAGAGGCTTTCCGTCCATCGCCAAACGGATAAACCAGTTCACAATTCCATACGCGTTGTGTTTCATCTGCTGGCGAGGTCCGTACGGATTCGCAATCCGCACACTCGTCGTCTCGACGCCGAATGCGGCATGATAAAAACTGCAATATTTCTCGACATTCAGCTTATGGATGCCGTAGATGCTCGTACAATCCGTTGGATGATTCTCGTCAACTGGAATGTACTGTGTGGAGCCATAAACGAATCTTGAGCTCGAAAAAATCACCTTCGCTTTAGGGTTAAACTGCCGGCAAGCCTCGAGAACGATTAAATGGCCCCGGCAGTTGATATCCAGGTCCAGCAAAGGATCACGATTGCTGTGGACGTAGCTGACTTGGGCCGCCAGGTCGAAGACATAGTCAATTCCCTGAATTGCTTTATCCATGAGCCGTGCATCTCGGATGTCACCCTCGATGAACTCGATCTTATCCCTGATTGACTCAAGGTTAGACAGGTTGCCTCCGTAGAGAGGGAGCATCGCATCCACAATCCGTACTTTGGCGCCTTGCTCCACCGCAAGGTGGGCCATCGTGCTCCCGATCATCCCTGCACCGCCCGTGATGAGCACATGCTTCCCGAACAGTTCTTGTGGAGTACTCAAATTCATCCCCTATCTTAGGAATTTGATAACCGACCAACTTTAACGCCATGCCTCGACTGCTGACGGGCCTTTACGCAACCCGACAGAACGGCGGCCACAAGCGAAATCCGCACTTTGAGCTTTGAATGAAGTGGCAGTCACGTGTGCTTTGGTACGAGAGAAACTGGCCTATCATCGCCGACTCTTTTGTAGAGAATGGTACTCCGACTGGGATCATAGAGAAATATAAGTGAGGCGCAAACCCAAAAAATCACTGAGTACTCGCGACTAGGGAATGTGGGTTCGACAAGACCGTTGGCCAGAGTCGAAAGAATACCAACGAACAGTCCGACGGATATCCACCGGAACTCCGGCGCGGCGTGCGTCGCTAGACATGATTTGTAGCTTCGCCGGACTAACATCGCGATGAGCGCAAGGAAAGGAATCGCTCCAAGCAACCCCAGGTCAGCGAGTACATTCAAGACGAAGTTGTGAGTATACAGATCGTCAATTCCAGCTTGATAGTTATAGATATAAATGCAGTAAGGGCCAACGCCAAAGATCGGGTTTCGCTGGAACTCGTGCCAAGCAACCCGCAACAGATCGAGGCGACCTACATCTGAGTTTTCCGCAAAGTAAACAAACATATTATAGTTTGTCGCGATCAAATCCGTCGGGATGATGATGAGAAAACCCGCAGCAAAAAGGACGAAAGCTAGCAAATGGCGAACACCGATTCCAGCTCTCCGAAAGACACGAACTGCACAGAGCGATCCAAAAATCAGAGATAAAATTGCTCCCTTCGAAAGAGTGATTAGAATTCCAAAAGCCATCAGGCCGACCGCTAAGATCATCAGCATCCTTTGAATGCCACGCTTCGCGAGCGCAGTCCCCACGGTCAAAGGAAGAATTGGCACAAGAAGCGCGGCCAAATAGTTGTTCCTTGCCCAGCCAAAAATATTGATCTGATTCTTAACCTCATAGCTGGCTTCCGGACCGATCACGGAAGACCAATCCTCAACAAAGCGGTAGAGGAGAATAAGCCCAAGCACAGCACCCCAAAGGATAAGTACATTAGTGGCGCGCTCAAGCCCCGTTTTAGAGCGAACCGTGGCGTTTAGTACCCAATAGGTGAGAAATCCGAATGCAAAGATCTTAATGGCGACGAGGCCCCTTAACACGTCCTGATAATTTACCAGTAGCGACAGGAAATGGGCCAGAAGATAGATAAGGCCTAAGTACAGTATCGTTTTGTCATAAAAACCAGCATAGTAGTCACCTAGGAAGTTTTGTGCGACAAGATATAGGACTATGATCGGAAGGAAAATCTCAAAAAGAGTCAGGTTGGGCGCACGCCCCAACACAGGTATCACTACGCCCTCGGAGAGCATGGAAAACAGGAGCAGGCCGAGTATCCACCATCCGTGCTCTGTTTTCGGCGGAACGACCACGACCCTACCCATTTGGACTATGTGGCTCAGCATCTGAGAGTCTACGGTCTTCTATCTTGGAACCCGGGCACACCGTGGCGATAATCCCGAGCGCGTGGCTAAATTACCGAGTCTTCATCGACTCTTCATGTAAATTTGTGACAACGTTTTTTTCTCTCATCGTCGCTATTCCCACAAGCTTGAGTAATGATTCAAGATCACAATGCAACCATGAGAGTCCCCATCCCACACTGGACGCGAAGAATGTCCGTGGAGCAATTGGATTTAGTGCTCGAGCAAAGTGTTTTCGAGCGGCCTTCCAGTTGCCATTTGCCAACTCCAGGCGACCCGTCGTAAATTCCGAGCGAGGTCCTGTGCGACTCCAGGTTTTTTCGATTGCTTCACGCTCCGAGGCAGTTATTGGGAAATTATGCTCCTCTGGAAATCTGCAGACGTACTGATGTGCCTCTGTCAATATCCGCTTCACGTTGTGAAACGTGGCCGAGCCTAGATGCCGCCTGCGGTATCCCATGACCTCTGGCGTGTAGTGGAACTTTCCAACCAGACTCAGAGTCACACACGTCGGGAAGTCCGTGACACAGAGGTTCGGAACGTATTGAAACCCGCCAATGGCCTTCAGTGCGGTACGCCGAATGACAACCGTGGATGGAGGCACGAGGTCCACTCCGTCCGCTCTCAACATGTAGCCTGTAGCGGAGCCTGGCGGATCGTTCGTCAGGATCTCCTTCGGAAGCCGCATCCTTCTTCGGACAGAACGGCCCAATCTTCCTTTCCATGTTCCATCGGAGGCCATGTCTGCCACGGCTCCATAGGCAAGCACCACATCTTTATCGTCGAATGCCTTAACCAGACTCGATAACTTTTCCGGCGGCCAGGCGTCATCCCCCTCAAGAATCGCAATTAGTTCACCATTGCAAAATTCCAGCGCCCGGTTATACGTGTGCGGTAGCGCTTCAATTCCTCTGTTTTCCTGGTGGACGTAGCGAATCCTTGGATCCGCGTATGAGAGGATCACTTCCGCGGTTTGGTCGGTTGAACCGTCGTCAATGATTATCTGTTCCCAGTTTTCATACGTCTGCTGGATCGCGCTTTCGATGCACGCGCCGATGAACTTCTCGTGGTTATAGCTCGGTGTAATGATGCTGACTTGAGGTGAATTATTCATTATTCTTGAAGACTCCGCATCAAGGAAGCTGGCCAATGGCGAACGACGCGTGGAGCCCTGTTCTTGTTCACTGTACAGCCATCACGCCAAGTCACGAAGCGCTAACCAAGTCACTAACACAAATGTGAACAAGCTATAACGGTTGGTCAATTCTGGATTACGTAGACCTCTGCGCGACAGCAATAACATACCTTGGCTGTATCAGCGGGCCTGCTTGATAAGCGTGCACTTCATAGTCCGAGCGTGCACTCATGCCGCCAAACGCAGTTGGCATTGCGGCCGGAGTAGACTGCCTTCGAAAAAGACTCTTGGCAGTCTCCATCAGTTGAAGTGCGTGGAGGGCGCGGGAAAGTAGGCGTTGCCCCGCGTACAACAACTGATTCATATTCTGTTGCCCGAAGAGGCGGACATCGATGAAGAAGGTCTCGAGTGCGCCCCTGAACTCCTCTACGGTAAATTCGTGCAGATGATATGGGTTTTCGGGAGTCCAGCGGCTCATTGTGCGATTTGGTGTCGAGCAAACTAGGAGGCCACCAGGTCTTAGCACGCGATTACATTCCGATAGGAATTTTTGCTGATCCTTCAAGTGTTCGATCGTCTCAAAGGACACTACGACATCCATTAAATTGTCAGGGACGCAAAGATTGGTGGCGTCACACTCTTCAAACTTGCAACCCTCGTATACGGCCCGGGCGTAGTCTATGGCTGGGCGGTCAATGTCAAGACCAATGCAGCTGCGTGCGCCTTCCTTGAGAAGGTAGTGCGTTCCAATTCCCGTTCCACAGGCAACATCCAAGACCGTCCTATCCTTCACAAATTTACTCGCGAAAACGTATCGTGCTTCGTGCTCGCGAAACAAAGGTTCTGAAGCCTGCCCCGGCACAATGCGCTCGCCCGTGAATGGAAGAGTGACAGGCGTATAGGTGCTGCCAAAGCTCGTCTGGGTGCCATCCGCGGGCGTAATAGAACAAGAGGCCGTTGAGCTGGATTCTTCCGTACATCCGTCAGACATAGTTATGTAGTACCGTGGCTTTTCTCTATATTTCGTAGAAGATCGATGAGCGACAGAATTGATCTCCGGTCAGAATCATCAAAAACGTACTTCCAAATTGCCAGCGCGAACACGACCAGCCAAATGCACGTCAAACAAACTACGATCTGGAGGTAGTTCTGCAGCACCATCTTAGTGCCAAGCAGTGCCAACCCTAGAATACTCAAAGCCATGCCCCCCCTTAGAGTCCCTCGCCCCAGCATCAAGTGCGGGGAGAGAGAGAACATTCGCCACCCCAGCAAAATCAGGACTAACACTTCGATGCCGGCCCGGATGGACCACGCTGTAGCCGCTCCCACAATCCCCCAATGACGGACCATGGACCATGTGAAGGCTGCATACGGGGCCAGCTCGAATAGAAAGAGTTTTGCGGTTGTATCCGGGCGCCCCAGTGCTTGCAAGAAACAATATGGCACATGCGCGAAACAGTTGATGAAGACGCCCACTGCGAGAATCCTGAGGACCACGGTGCTCTTTTCGGCAAAGTCATGGCCCAGCCAGAATTCCGTAATTTGCCCAGCAAACAGGAACAGAACCAAACTGATAGGAGCCAATGCCAGGAAGAGGTACTTGATCGACCTGGCGTACAGGATCTCCAGGTCCTTTTTTCGTTCGGCGCCGAGAGCGCTGCAAGCTGGGAAGACCGTCGCCGTCAAGCTAGCCGGGATCATCCAGAGTTTTGTGACCACCTCGAACGGGGCCGTGTAGTAACCCACCATCGCTACAGGAAGCGCCGCGCCTATAAAGAAGCGGTCCATGGAAACTAGAATGGGATTCACGATGTTTGCGATCGTGATCCAGCCTCCGAGTCGCAGCAAAGGACCAACGGCGGTGTGTTGCAAGGTGATGCTGTAACGCAGGGGTGGCATTACACGAAGGCAAAATAACAGATGAACGGCCCAGATGACGATCCGACCTACTACAAGAGCGGCCACGACGGGAACTAGGCTTTTTGAAAATGGCAAGACGAGCATTGGCCCGGCAAACGTGAACACACCCAGCGGAACCCGCAGCGCGTTGATCAGTCCGAACCGCTGATGAGCTTCCAGTAGGCCACGCAAGCCTGCCGTCGTGATCACGAAAGGAAGCGAAAGTCCCAGCAGCCGGAATGCTTGCAGCATCTCACTCTGCAGCTCGGCCGGGATGTTCAATCCCCGCCCCGCCAGCCAAGGCGAAATCAGCAGGATGGACACGGTTCCCACGGATCCCAGAAGCGTCATCAATAAAAGGGACGTCCAGGCCAGCGAGGGAATGTCTTGTTCCTCCCCTGCCCCCAATTTCTGTGCCACCAGTTGCGTGAGCGCCCGCCCCAGCCCGAGGTCGAACAGGCTGGCATAGCCGATCAGCGCCCAGGCCAGCGTCAGCACCCCAAACCTATCCGTGCCCAATCCGCGAACAAGGATTGGAATGCAGAAGACCGCCACAGCCATCCCGCGGGTTAAGTGCCCGTTATGCCTGTTATTCCCGTTATGATCGTCTGCCGTTTGAACCATCTTCGCTGCTTGCACCAAAGTGGCAGTCCTGGGTGAGGCGGTGTTCTCGGCGGACCGCAGGTCGTTCATGTTCTTGATTTCAGGCATGTTAGAACTCTAATTGACTCGTGCCGTACTTATGTGTTAACATCAGTCGTGCTTTTAAGGCTCTATCTGCGTCCTGCCGCTCCGTCACGCCACGGTGACGTAAAATCCGTGGTCGCAACTCCTTTAGAATCAACACTTAGGAAACCGTCCATAAGTGTTGATTCTAAACCACTTACAGAAACACTAAATCCTTTAGATGCAACACTTACGAAAAACCGGGGGGAGGGAGTCTGCCCCCTTCGCACTCACCACTCCTTGCACGTCCGCGGCGTCCACGTCCACGGCGACCGATCT
>WNGR01002701.1_pt1 | contig 19397 bp, 22 predicted proteins | sample 5407581 | NCBI WGS metagenome assembly WNGR01 (sample SAMN13153383, study PRJNA577476) | soil metagenome | isolation source: 80 cm soil or saprolite under Garry oak tree replicate 2 | place: USA:California | collected 2016-06-15 | reverse complement strand
CAGTTGCGTTCTACTTGTTGTTCTTCGCGACTTGAATACCCACAACGACGCCGACAATAGCAAGGATGATGAGGAATATAATGAAGCAGATCCATCGCTTTTTACGGGCAGCCCGTGCAGAGCTAACGGCCTTGTCCGTGTAGCCAAGACTAAAGACATGATTAGCAGCGGAAGTATCCAAGCAGTTAAAGGTCTCTCACCCAGTCTCTACGTCCTTCTCGGCTTCGCCAGCCTGAGCCTCGATGATATTGATGGTCTCATCTTGTTGTTCAACCAGTATGCTCATCTAGTGTTCAAAATAGTAATCAGGCGAGTGATCCTCAAAGTAAGCGAAGAGACGGACGTCATTAAACAGCTGCGCGAGCTCGGCAATAGTCCGCTCGATACGCTTGATATCCTCATGACGTTCTTGTACTTCACGGTAAGCGGCGCGAGACTCGCCGTACCTGTTCGAGCTCATAAGCTGATAAAGCGTTCAGAACACACCCATACAAAGTCAAAACAACAGAACTCACAGCTTGAGAGAATATTTGTCCGCCTTGATCGTCCTCAACGACAGCACGTACTTCTTCTGGTGTCGCATCAGGCTTGACTGCAGGTACGGTTGTCATGTCAATGTACAATGCGTAAGGGCACTCGATAAGACGCACCAATTTTAAACTGGCGTTCCATCCTCTGCTTATGTTTCTGCCTGTATTGCTGCTCAACCTGCTGGTAGTTTTGGATGGCCTCCACGAATTTTGACTTGACTAATGCAGTCTATAGACGGTCGGTCCCGACGATGTAATCATGGTCATGTAACAGAGCACTGACCTGCTGCTTCTTGATCTGTGCTTCCCGTGCGGAACCACCTTGACGCTCCAGTGCTTTGACCCTTCGCTTGAGAGTTGAGCTGAGGGCACTTGTCTCGTTGACAAGCTCTTCCAATTGCTGGGTATTGCGCGCTGCTGCAGCGTCGTCTGTGTTGTTGAGCGATCGCGCATGCAAGTCCGATATTCTCGAGATATTGTCATTAAAGAGTTTGACACTCTCCTGGACGGACGAAATCTATACAAACAATTGAACCCGTCAGAACTATACGCTACTTATCCTATTCGACGAAGCGCGCACCTCATCATAAAAAGAAGCCATGGTATCCGCAGCCATGTTCGTGGTTAGATGCGCAGTGCTAGGGTTCACATCGGACAACTCGTAACTAGGGTTGTCATCTTGCTGGGCATAGGGGTTATGTCGGCGAGAGTAACCCCCATCGTTTCCAGGACGTTGCGTGGGATACGAATTGCTATACATTTATTGAGACTATTGAACACCCAGTCAAGAAACACAATCAGGACACACTTGCTAGGATTGTTGCCCGCAGTCTGCTGAGCCTGAAGAGTCGCCAATCAACACAATGACTGCACGGTGAATAATGTGGCACTGACTCTCATTGCCGCAAGTCTGTCTCTAGCCATAATGTGGAAGTACGATTTGTAAACGGAGATAGGAGAGGAGAGAACGGAGGGGTTTGGGACCTAACAACAGTCAATGTTGGAGGTAAGCAGAGAGAATGGGGAAAGGGGTGAAGATGGGAGAGGTTGGTTTGTGGCTGTGGGAGGTCACAGCAAAATCGGCCAAAATGATCCGCTGGCGCTGGCAGGCACTCGCTCGTTGTCACTTCCGGTCACCCTGTCCACGGGCCCTGCATTCCTGTGCCAAATATTTCCACTTTTACATCGTCTTTCGGCTTTCGAGAGTATACATCATATCTCACTTAACTACTGAGTCTTTCTCGCAACACTGCAACCTGTCTGCTTATCATTGCACGGCTGGGTCCCCCAATCGCCTGCCGTCTCTCCACACTCGCTTCAAAGTCGAACACTTCATGAACGTCGTCCCTGAACTCGGCGTGAAGATTCTTATAGTCGGCGACTGTGAGCTCGTTCAGTTGACACCTTCGGGACTCCGCGAGGGCTACTGCGCGGCCAGATATGTGATGTGTTTCTCTGAATGGAACCTGTTCGACGCGTCATACTGGTCTGCGGCAGATATACGAGCAAATACACTCACCCCTTTGCGCACAAGGTAGTCGGCTAGGTCAGTAGCCAAGACGTCCATAGTGAGCGCCTGTCTCATCTTTTCTGGATGCACCTGGAAACCGTCAGTTCATCACTCCAAGATCATGATCCAAAATATTCACATTCAGTGTCCCAATGACTCCCTCGGCAATGCGAAGACACGACGAGACAGTGTCGACTGAGTCAAACAAGGGTTCCTTGTCCTCTTGCAAATCCTTATTGTATGTCGATGGTAGCCCTTTGTAGCTTACAAGGAATCCTGCCATCTGTTTCATCCTCAACACATACACGTTAGGAAGGCAAGCAACCAAAGACTGACGTGTCCGAACACGCGGCCAGATTTCCCGCGAAGCAGTTCCAGTGAGTCTGGGTTTTTCTTTTGAGGCATTATACTTGAGCCCGTGCTAATTATAAGTTCGTGAGCATTTATTCCATCTACGATACCGCGAGAGCAGACCTATAAGCGTCACTCAAAGTAATGAAGCCGAACTCTGCCGTCGAATAGATGATGAAGTCTTCCGACATGCGGCTCAAGTGGGTTGTCGTCAGACTGGCCCACATCATGAACTCGATGACAAAGTCGCGGTCGCCCACACCCCATAGACTGTTTTCCGCAAGAGACTGGAACCCGAGCTCCTTCGCAAGGTAAAGACGATCAACAGCGAAGGGGTTACCGGCAAGTGCACCTGAGCCTAATGGAAGGACAGATATCCGGGGAATGAGCTGACGGAGGCGCTCGAGATCTGAGCTAAAAGAAAAGGCATGAGACAGGAGAAGGTGGGACCAGCGAATGGGCTGGCCGCGCTGCACGATATCATCGCCGATCAGCTACGCGTTTATGCCCAAGATATAGAGAAAGGAGAAACCTGCAAGTGCGTATATCCAGGCATTAGATAATCCACCTCCTTGTCGGCACGCTCTACCATGACCCGGATCAGTGCGACCAAGCCTGCTTCAATTTCGTCGACTTGATCAAGAAGCCAAATGCGCATATCCGTCGCGACTTGATCATTCCTTGAACGACCGGTGTGCAATTTCCCTCCTAGGGGGCCTATCAGTTCACTTAAGCGCCGTTCGTTCGCCGTGTGAATGTCCTCGTCGTCAGGTTGAATTCGAAACTGTTCGGAACAGGATAAGAGATCACAGACTATCGTGTGAAGAGATGGAAAGCCAACCTGGCCACTTTCCCATTCCTTCTTAACTGCTGTGAGACCTTCGACAATCTGAGCCTCCTCGTCCTTGGTGAGGATACCAACGAGCGTCAACGACTTGGCGTATGCGATCGACCCACGAATATCTGCGGAATACATCCTCCGATCATAGCTCAATGATTGATTAAACGCGTGCATCCTTTGTTTGATCTGAGTAGTCAACCCTCACATAGTGATAGCTATAGCGACTTACAGTGGATCCGTGTTCCCTGTGAAGCGGCCACCCCACAGCTTTTGCTTGGTTGGTTTGTCTGCCATGGCGATTGGCGATGCGGCAACGTTGCTGTGAATGAGCCCCTATTTCTAGTTCTCTTTATGTAAGCGGTACTGAACCAGCTGATCCCGCTTTTTTTTTTTTTGGTTTGATACATTTATATTCCGGAGCATGTAACGAAGAAAAAAACCGGTGGGCCATGGCCATTTACGGAGCTAAAGGAAGGAGGGGGGGGGCCAATAGTAGTACTACGCGAGGACTATTAAATATCGAAGCCCGGGCCTGGAGGCTTGTCGGGATAAGTTAGTTGTTGTCGACAGTGATCGACAGCTAAACCCGCTTGAAAAGCTCGAAGCCTAAATTCCCCTAGGTAGAACTTTTAATGTACTGTTCAAACCCTCGGATTGAGCCTCTTTCGTTCACGATAATCCAGTAGCTAAATGCCGTAATGCAATGGAGGAGGGACGTTGGACACGAGCTGTTGATCAAGCAAGGCGGAAATGGATGAAAGTCTGCCGTCAAATGGGGACGCAAGATTGAATGAATCTCCTATATTTAGGGGCCCGAACGATTCTCGTTCCGCGAAACCCGATTGCAACAGGGGTTAACACAATTAGCCGTGATCTGCACCCCCTCTTCAGTGTTCACCGAACTCGCGTGCACCGAAGTTTGAATATAGTAATATGTAGGTCAAAGATCATATTGTGCCTCGACTCCACGTAACGATGTGCGTGCTAGCTTGTGGCAAGAACGCTATGCACTCTATGGACTGTTAAACGAGGCTGGCTCGAGGCTCCACAATGACTCGGTGACGAGGCTAGTGTCGGTCTATAGGTGAAAACGTCGAAAGCAAATGCAACGATAAGGTACAAATCCAACCAATGCTACGTTATGTCATACAGGTACGATTAAAGTCTACAGTATGTGGAGATAGCATGTAGAGAATGATAGTGTAGAAATAATGCCTACTGGGTTGGAGGCCGAAATCCGTTAGTGGACCTCGTCTAGACTAGGCCGGCCCACCGTCGCCACAGAAGGGTGCTTGTGACACAAGACAGAAGGGACGCGCCAGTAATGACCCAGAATGTGGAGCTCCAGCATGCGATACCGGTGCAAACACCGGCACCTACATTGTTGTGATCCGAAACGAATGCGTACAGGTACGAGAAGAGAGGCGTTCCAAAAAAGGGGGCGTAGGTTAGAATGCCAAAGTTGCGCCCGAAGTCTCTATTGCCCCAGATCGTGGACACAATACTGGGTCTAGATGGCCAAACTCAGAGTGACGTGCGAGAAGAAAGCAGAAGTGACGCACAAAATGGTGAACGTGATACCATAGGCGGCACCAGTGTTTACGCTAGAGATAACAGATGAACCAACAACATAGAAAGGCTAAGAGTAGGGCTGCATACCTGAGTATCCAAAGATCATCCGGGGATCTGATAGCCAGCTCCAGATAAAGAAAAGTTCCCACCAGAAGGAGGGGGACGAAAGACAAAAGGGCAACTCTACTAATGCGGTATCTTTGCGGGGATGATGGCAAATCGCCAGAAGCACGGGAAGTGACAGGGGATATTAAATCCGCAAGAGGGCCAACAACAACGCGAGACAGGGTATTGGAAATGGAAATGAGGCGTACTTGAGTCGCGGTAGCCGCTGCCGCAGAGAAAGGACCCCCAATACCAGAAGTGAGATCCGGGTTAAGAGAGAGAACGATGGTTCCAATATTCGACATAATCATTTCACACTGCAAATGTTCGGTTATGGAAGAGATATCGAGTAGCCAAGCGGCGACTTACAGAACCAAGTACGATGAGGGCTCCAAGAGCTAACAGCCAGAAATGAGAATCTTTGAGCAGCTCGATGACGGAACGGCCTTCTCCAATAGGTATGATCTGTGAGTCCGAACGATGGGGCTTGTTAGGCAAAAGGGGCTCGCGTTCGTCAATTGAACGCTCCTCGTCACTGGTGGAAGCACTCGCGGGCGTCGACGGGGCTATGTACTGAGGTTTGCATGAGCGCATGTTGAAAGCGCCGATAAGATGGACGATTCCGGATGTAAGGGCCAAGAAATTTAAGAAACGGGGGACATCCAAGCCCTTGGATGGATCGGTGAAGAATGTGGATGCCAGAAGGGAGAGGAATAGGGGAGACAAGCCAAAGAGCGTCATGCTTGCCCCAGAAGCAGCACCGAGGTATTGAGGGAAAGTCCGAGAAGCAGCGAAGAGAGAAGAAAAGTAGCTTTGTCGTACAAGATGTGAGGTTAAAAGCGGACGTTGACTATGAGGAAACGTACGAGGCATCAGTCCCAAGACCCATCAGGAAGAAACTTCCAGCGAGGATCCTGAAGGAGGACTCGGACGGTCCCGTGATATCGTCTGGAGCCTTGGCTATCTCTGCAGCAAGGATAGCGAAACTAGACGAAAAGAGAAATGAGGCGATCAGAGAGCACGCCCAAGGGCCGTATTCATCAACGATTTTGCCGATGAATGCAGAGAACGGATATTGACCCATCATCCCACTAAGAAAATGTCAGCAAGAAGGAGTTAGGTCTGGTAAAAGATCCCACAGGAGCACAATAGTTGTCAGTTGTGGTTGTGTAAATTTAAGGTGAAGGGCGAGTGTGGGAGAGAGAAGAGGAAAGATGAAGATACCACCTGCAAAGATACTGAATGAATTGAATGAGAATGATAATAAATCAGAAAGAGAGAAACACATACGCATTTGCAACAATCGAGGAACATATCCCAAGGGTGGACATTGACATGATGATGGTCCTGGCCAAGTCACAGTAATCAATGCACGTGATTGACGCGTTTAGCAAACAGACCGCGAGCGCGACGGTTGCGCGACTGCGACTCGCCAGTGGTTTTCTCATGCGAACTTATACCAGCTCTCGTTCTTCCCGCAAGTCTACGTGTTCGTCACCACAGCCATCCACGAGAAAGCGTCCCCTAGCAGAGCGTCTATCCTTTCATAACACACCTCAATCCCTTCAAACCTCTCGAGTGATTCCTTCTGGTCCTGCACGGGTCTCTAAGTCCAAGACAAAGCACAATCCCAAGAGGAGCAAAGAGGATCGACCTCCTAAGAATCTCACTCAGCTCCATTTCACTCTCGATTCCTCTATCCTACGCACATGTCCCCTTTGCGATCTCACTTACACAAAGGGAGCTCCTGAGGATGAAACCCTGCATAATTCCCATTGCGCCAGAGTCCAGAGGGGTATGCAGTGGCGTCGTGACGAAGAAAGAGCTGCTGCGGAGGCTCACGTCTGCGAGATCGCTACCGGTGTAAAGCTTAAGGGTGCCAAATTGGGTAGGATTATTTCCGTCAGCGCGGATGTCGGCGGAAAGATGGGCACAAAGGTATGATTCAATCCAACGGTGCACGAAAACCTATCTAATAGAATCTGCGAATGGTGGCTACCTCGCCAAGTTGGCCACACTTCTACAGACAATATCTTTGCACCTTTCCTCACCCCCACTTACCCGCGATGTTCTTCATGTCTCGAAGGTCTATCTCTTCCTCATTCCATCAGAGAAATCACTTTCCTGCGAAACTATCGCTGGTTGTGTAGTTGCCACCCATATCTCTGATGCTCTGGCAGTCGCCTCACCAGCAGAAGTCCAAGGCTCCCCCACACCTTCAAAAGTAAACTCCATACCACCTCCCACAGCCCGCCTGGTCTCTGTCGACCCTAGTTCTGGTCTATTTTGCAGACCGGAGCCCCTTCCGACGCCGATGGGCATCTCGCGTTTATTCGTGCCCTCCGCTTACCAGCGGTGCGGCATCGCCCTTCGTTTACTCGATACCGCAGCCGCAACTTTTGTGCATGGCTGTCCCCTGGACCCTAGGTGCGGTGAAGTCGCATTCACCCAGCCTACTGCCTCTGGAAAGGCACTAATGGAGAAATGGGGTGGGGGTTATGTCCGGATATACCAAGAGTAGAAGTCTGTATCGTATATCGTATATCATTTTATCTTTGTTCTTGCCGAATGTACGATTCTATCTCCTGCCTGTCCAGCTGCCCGACTGGTGAAGTAGAAGGCCACACCTCATATATATTGATCCATTGATAGATATATCATACATACATTGGATGACTACAAAAGGATATAACTTTTACAGCCAATACGAGGAGAACGATGAGAAGTTCTGGGGGTTCCGAAAGGGAGGAAGATGTACTTTGAACTTATGCTGCGACGGATATCACAGTTTGGCCACCGTTGGGAACGTTGCTCGGGGGTGGGACAAAGTGCTGCAAAACCAAAGTAAGGTTCCGTCTTAGAAGAAAGCTAAGTAGGAATATGTACCCTGGTTTTGATGCCCCCAGCAGCGGGAAGTCGGGTATTGTTCATCAGCCACTGGTCCACTTCAGCCGCCGCTCCACGCCCTTCGCTATGAAGTGATGGAATCAGCGTGATCAGACTAACCTTGCACAGAGGAATCAACCAGCACTCACTAGATACCCCAGACAATCAAGGACTGGCCACGACGACAATCGCCCGCCGTAAAGACACCATTCACATTGGTGGAGTATTTCTTGTTGGATGTTCGAATATTCGAACGCGCGTCTTGGCTCACGCCGAGTGCCTCAATCACCTGCGGCTGTGGGCCCAAGAAACCAAGGGCAAGGAAGACGAGCTGCGCAGAGAAGTACTTCGCCGAACCAGGCACCTCCTCCATTTTCCAGCGCCCGCCACTGTCCTTTGTCCATTCGACGCGAACTAAAAGGTTGAGTTGGGTAAACTTCTACAAAGATATTCAAAATAGACCCTTACCGGTGTTCAGACCTTGTAATTTTCCCTCGTCATCGACAACAAAGTCCTTCGTTGAAATACTATATTCACGGGGGTCTGTGGGGCGGAACGCATCAGCAGGGATCGGACACCCATCAACAAAAAAAAAGTGACCATTGCCAAAGTGAGCAGCAACCTCTGTGTGACCGTAATCTGTGCGGAAAATGCTAAATATGTGTTAGTATCACAGTGACTGATAGGAACAATATCTAGACGTACCGAGGCCATTGGGGCCAGGGGTTGTCACGGCCACGCGACCCGGGTGGTTGGGGCAGTAGTTCGAAGTTTGTCACTGACTTTGCGCCATGCCGCATGGCCGTGCCAATACAGTCATTTCCAGTATCACCACCCCCAATGACGATAACGTCCTTTCCCTTGGCATTTATATACCTGTCATCTTGGAGATCTGAGTCTAGCAGTGACGTCGTGTTCAGCTATCATGACGAGATGATCTCAGCTAATGCCGCAAGAAACATGAGCAAAGCAGACCGACTTGTAAATATTCCATCGCAAAGTGGATGCCATCTGCATCGCGACCCGGTATCTTCAAATCCCGAGGCCAGGTAGCGCCAGTGCACAAAACCACCGCGTCGTTATCGGCCCGAATTTGATGAATGTCTGTGTCTACCCCAACGTGTGCGTTCGGAACAAATACCTGCAAGACGGAAGTGTTAGCCTGACCCTTAAACACGGAGTGCGACGAGCCTTACCACGCCCTCCGCGGCCATGAGGTCTATGCGGCGTTGCACAATGGACTTGTCAAGCTTCATGCTGGATGTGGGAGATTTTTGAACACTAAACCCCTCTTCGATAAAATACGCACGTACTTAGGAATTCCATACATGAGGAGGCCGCCCATGCGATCGTTACGATCATAGACGGTGACTTTGTGCCCTGCTTTGTTTAATTGGTCCGCACATGCAAGCCCCGCTGGTCCAGAGCCGATGACGGCTACCCTTTTTCCTGAGCTGAACGTCGGCAGATTAGGGGCCATCCAACCCATCTCAAAGCCCTGCAAAAATGAAATCAGGGAGGCGGGCTACGCGAAGAGGATAGATTGGTCACCTTGTCTATGATCGCACACTCGATGGATTTGATGCCGACAGGCTGTTCGTTGATTCCCAACACACAGGCCCCCTCGCACGGTGCGGGACAGACCCTGCCCGTAAATTCAGGGAAGTTATTTGTCAGTAACAGGCGATTCAGCGCATCCTGCCATTGACCCTTGAATACGAGATCGTTCCATTTCGGGATGATATTTGAAATAGGGCAACCCGTGTCTGATTGACAGAAGGGTACGCCGCAGTCCATGCAACGTGCGGATTGGTACTTCAATTCGCTTTCCGTCAGGCGGGTTGAAATCTCCTTCCAATCCTTGGTGCGTTTCCGGGGGGGCCTGTAAGCCTCTCCTAGGCGTTTGTACTTCATAAACCCGCGCATCTTGTCCAACTTGTGCAAGCGCTGTTTCGTTGAGGCTTCATCAGCCATCGAATCTTCGAGGTCAACGACCGATGGTTCGTGGCGCTTGATGGGAGATACCAGGGCAACTTGAGGCTCTTTCGGAGTAAGGATATCTTCGAGACCTTCAGAAGCGAGATCAACCTGACTCGCGGTGCGTGATGGCACAAGATCGATGACGTTCTGGCGTAATTTGTCTTCTTTGGCTTTGGCCGCTTGCTCTTCTAATACCCGTTTGTAATCGAAGGGCATTACGCGAACGAACTGCGGCAAGAGATGGTGGAAGTCGCGAAGAACACGATCGGCAACTTCGGAACCAGTGAAATGGCGATGATCTTCGATAAGACTGCGCAGCTCAGCAATTTCGCGAGGTTCGGAGACTTTCCCAAGCTCGACCATTTCCATGTTGACTTTTGACGCGAACGTATGAGCTGTATCCAGCACGTATGCGATTCCGCCGCTCATTCCTGCAGCAAAGTTGCGTCCAGTAGTGCCAAGAACGACGATTCTCCCACCCGTCATGTACTCGCACCCGTGATCACCAGTTCCCTCAACAACAGCGTTAGCTCCAGAATTCCGCACAGCGAAACGCTCCGCGGCAATACCACGAATAAACGCTTCACCAGAGGTGGCACCATAAAGGCAGACATTTCCGATGATGATGTTCTCTTCTGCCTTGAACTGGGCCTGGCGCGGAGGATAAACGATGAGCCGACCTCCTGAAAGCCCCTTGCCCACGTAATCATTGGCATCGCCTTCGAGTTCGATTGTTATGCCCGGGGCGAGGAACGCCCCACATGACTGCCCTGCCGATCCTTTCATGCTGATGTGAATTGTGTCTCTCGGAAGTCCTTCTTCTCCGTAAAGTTTGGACACGCGGTAGGAAAGAGTGCTTCCGAGTGCACGGTCAGTGTTAACCACGTCGCATTCGATGTGAACGGGAAGTCCCTTCGTCAGGGCCGGTTCTGACTCATCAATGAACTTGTTGTCGAGGCGAATATAGAGTTTGTGGTCTTGCTGCCGGACGCGATAGGTCGCAGCGCCAGGGCGCATCTGCCAAGCAGGTTTCAATATAGCCGACAAATCCAGATACTTTGTCTTTGGAGTACGAAGCTTCTCATCGACTTTGAGCATATCTGCCCGCCCAACCATCTCGTTGATAGTTCGGAACCCCAGCTTTGCCATGTATCCCCGGAGTTCTTCAGCGAGGTAGTAGAAGAAGTTGATAACATGTTCCGGCTGACCGGCGAACTTCGCGCGAAGTTGTGGATCCTGCGTAGCAATGCCAACAGGGCAGGTATTGACTAAGTCGACATAATTCTTAGAACCTATGGCTCACTGCTAGGAAAGTAAACGTTGGACTTACGGTGACACTTCCTCATCATTATGCATCCCATAGCAATTAATGGTGCGGTTGCGAAACCCCATTCTTCGGCTCCAAGCAGACAAGCAATTGCAATATCACGGCCCGTTCGTATCTGGCCGTCGGTTTGCACGGTCACACGACCACGGAGATCGTTCAACACGAGTGTCTGGTGAGTTTCAGCGAGACCGAGTTCCCAGGGAAGTCCCGCGTTCTTGATTCCCGTCCAACGTGATGCCCCTGTTCCTCCGTCATGTCCTGCTATGAGGATGTGGTCTGCCTTGGCTTTCACAACACCGCTCGCGACGATTCCCACACCGACTTCCGACACCAGCTTCACAGACACGCGACCGCGTGGGTTGGAACATTTCAGGTCATAAATAAGCTGCTTGAGGTCTTCGATCGAATAAATGTCGTGATGAGGTGGCGGGGAAATGAGGCCGACGCCGGCGGTGGAGTGGCGCGTGCGAGCGATGGACGTAGAGACCTTGTGGCCAGGAAGTTCACCGCCTTCGCCTGGCTTCGCACCCTGTGCCATCTTTATTTGCAGCTCATCCGCGTCCGCAAGGTAGTTTGAAGTGACACCGAAGCGGCCAGATGCCACTTGCTTGATAGCAGAACGCATTGTATCTCCGTTGCCTAATATTTGTGATCGCTCGGCATCTTCACCACCTTCGCCGGTATTCGACTTGCCACGAAGTCGATTCATGGCAATTGCAAGAGTTGAGTGAGCCTCCATCGAGATCGAGCCATAAGACATTGCTCCGGTGACGAAACGGCGGACGATTTCGTTCCAAGGTTCCACCTGATCAACGGGGATGGATGCCGCATTCTCATAGCGGAAGTCTAAGAGACCGCGAAGATGAATGATCTTCCCCTGGTTGTTCGCGTTATTCGCGTAAGCATCGTACGCCTTCTGATTCTTCTCATGGACAGCGTCTTGGAGATTGGCAATGCCTTCGGGATCGTTCATATGTGGCTCTCCACCATCCCGCCAGTGATACTCTCCGGACTCGGGCATTCCGGGGGGGATCAAGGTCTCGCGAGAAGGCCAGCCACGCTCATGGAGTTCGAACGCATCCATGGCAAGGAGATCAAAAGTCGCCCCCTGAACACGACTAGCTGTACCAACGAAGCATCGATCGATAACTTCACTGTGCAGGCCCAGCGCTTCAAAAATTTGGGCGCCTTTGTACGACTGGAGGGTAGAAATGCCCATCTTCGACATAACCTTGAGAATACCACCATCCAAGGAGGTCCGGTATTTCTCCATGAGTTGGTTCACGGTCATGTCATTCTTCACCCTATCCGAAAGCGAGAGGTTAGGATACAGGCGAACCGAGCACTGATTCGGGGAATCATAACTCACAGGCCTTCCCTTGCAACCTTGTATATAGCTTCCATCGTGAGCCATGGACAGATAGCGTCTGCGCCGTATCCAACGAGTACACAGATGTGATGAACCTCTCTGGCTTCTGCCGTCTCGACCATAAGTGCGACCTTTGCGCGCTTCTTCTGATGAACGAGATGGTGATGAACCCCTCCACAAGCAACGAGAGTGGAAAGAGGCACGCGAGTAGGGGAGGTCTCCCGGTCCGAAATGATGATTACTTTTATACCATCTTCAATGGCTTGCGTAGCCTCGTTGCACACCCGATATAGCGCGTTTTTGTAACCGGGAAGGCCTTCATCTTTCGGGAAAGTGACGTCGATAGTACGAGACGGCCAAGTAGGGTATGCAGCCTTAAGATTCTTCATGGCATTCATTTCTTCAATCGAAAGTACGGGCGACGGCAGAAGGATGCGATGGCACTGCTGCGGTTTCATCTCCAGGAGGTTCCCTTCGGGCCCGACATAAGTCTCCAGGGACATGACGATGTTCTCTCGGATAGGGTCAATGGGAGGGTTAGTGACTTGCGCGAATAATTGGCGGAAATAATCGTAGACGACGCGCGGTTGAGTCGCCATAGCTGCGAGTGGTGCATCGTTCCCCATAGAGCCAAGCGCCTCCTTCCCAGAAGTGATCATGGGAAGCATGAGAAGACTGAGTTGTTCCACTGTGAAGCCGAAAGCTACAAGCCGGGCGTCGGTACTCAGCGGCGCGTCATCAACGCTCACATCGACTGACTGAGTGCGGATGACGCGTTTGACAATATTGGGGACCTGAAGTACATGGCTCTCAACCCACGAGGCGAAGTTCTGTTTCATTGCGGTATTCCTCTTGAGTTCCTTGTCGTCTACAATACGGCCTTCAACAGTATCCACTAAAAGCATTCGCCCCGGTTTCAAGCGACCTTTCGAGACTACCTTCTCGGGGGGAATTACCAGAGCACCAACTTCTGAAGCGCAGACTATGATATCCTCGCTCGTGACGACAAATCGACATGGGCGCAGGCCGTTACGATCTAAGTTTGCGCCACAGTAACGACCATCCGAGAAGGTGAATAGCGCCGGTCCATCCCAGGGTTCCTGGAGGCAAGCTGCCCAGTTATAGAATGCGCGCTTCTCCGGCTCCATGTTATCGTTGCCTTGCCAGGCTTCAGGGATGAGCATCATCACGGCCTCAGGAAGAGTGACAACGCCATTTACTACGAGCAACTCTAAAACGTTGTCAAAAGCAGCTGAGTCCGAACCGCCCGCTTCGATGATAGGATATAAAAGGTCGAGCTGATCTCCGAAGTGAGTGGAGTGTAGAACGCCCTCGCGCGCATGCATCCAATTTTTGTTCCCGCGGACTGTGTTGATCTCGCCTGCAACCGAACAAATAAAGACTTGTCATTTCCAGAAGCCAGGACTAACTCCGCTTACCATTGTGAGCTGCCCACCTCATAGGTTGAGCGCGATCCCAGCTGGGGAATGTGTTCGTCGAGAATCGGGAATGAACCAAGGTGAAATGCGAACGATATAGAACGTGGTTGAGGTCATGGTAGTAATTGTACACTTGAGGGGGCGAGAGCTGTCCCTTGTAGACAATGTTCTTGGACGACAAGGAACAGACATAAAAGGATTTCGCAAGCGTACTTTATACAGGGCAAGTCCGATATGTTGAGCTCGAGGCGTTTGCACAAAGATAGAAAACCACAAACATGCTATGCGTTGCGTGCTTGCGGAGGACGTAAAGCTGTCTCTCGAAATGTTTTTCGTCAAAATGACCCCTTCCGCTAACATTTCCGTCTCCATAGTGGGAACGGAGTACAACAAAGGGCTGGAGAATGAGGGGTTCTTTGCTGCTGGCGGCTGGTCCGAGGATGGAACCGTCGGTGGGCACCTCACGCCAGCCAAGGACTCTGAGGCCCAGATCACCGGCGATCCTAGAAAAGATAGACTGATGCTTCTGGACAAGTGTTGAGTCGTTGGCCTTGAAGAAAACGTTACCAACGGCGTATTCGCCAGGCTCTGGCAATTCGGAGCCGATGTCTCTTTCTGCCTCACGCTTAAATAAAGCATGAGGGATGCTGGTCATCACGCCAGCACCATCACCATCACGACTGTCAGCACCGGTGGCGCCTCGATGGGTCATGGCGCAAAGCAGCTGCCTGGCGTCTGAGACAATTTTGTGGCTCGGTTCACCTTTGATATGGCAAATAAAGCCGACACCACAGGAATCTTTCTCGAGCTCATTCATATAAAGGCCTTGATTGGCTGGCATTGCACCCGCCCATGACGAAGGATCGCGTTGTACGGCATGAAAACTGTTGATAGAAGATTGTGAGGCGAAATCCTCAACGAAGGGAATGGAAGGATCAGGTAGGAGTTCGGACGTCGAGGACATGGGAGAGCTGTAACACTCTCTGGGAAAGAGAAGACTGGCTCTGGCAGCGAAAGAAAGCGGAAGAAGCTCGAGCTTGCGCTAACGAAATTTTCACTGAGGGGAGCCGTGTCGGAGAGGGGACGTTGGAGTCTCCCTTTATCTTTCACTTGCATCCGCCGAATCTGTCCGTGGCGCTCGGCCGAGTCCAACCTTGACCAATCATCGTATCAACGTTATATCAATTCTCACACAATTCGTCATTTTCTACCTCAGCGGCGTTGCTCCCCCTAGTCCAGAAAAGCCGAGCCAAGACCGAGTCATACTGTAGTTGGACCTGATACAAGCAAGTGACAGGGCTACAAACACAACCACACGTACGACGTACATCACTTTCAAAAAACAAAAAAAATTCCTTTGCCTCAGCCAGCACCGTCATGCAGGGCACAACACACCGCGGCTAACGCGCTTCAGCTAAGGCAGTTTTGTCCCTCAGGAACACACGAACCTTTGTGATGGCCATTGTATTGTCTAACCGTTTCCCCGGAAGCCATCTCCCATAAACGTGCGGTATGGTCAGAAGATGCTTGTGGCGCATCAGAAGTACCCCATGATCACTCAAGGCTAGACTCACCTGTCACAAGGTATGCCGAATCTGCGCTGAATGCGCAGTCCCATACCCAGCGTTGGTGTCCTTGTAAAACCTTCTCGGGTTTGAACTCGTAATTGGGAGAGATCGACCAGATCTTCACGGTGGTGTCCGCCGAGCAGGTGGCGAGATATCTGCCTTATCTTAGATCCAAAGCAGGAAAGAAGGAAACAAGACTACGGACTTCACGTCAGGACTGAGGAGACAACGTGTCAAGTGCTTGTTGTGCGCCTGAAATTTTGTGACGGCTTGAAAGCGGGGTAACCCTGTACCCTCTTCGTAGATCTTCCATACATAACACTTGCCCTGGAAAAATAATCATTCTTACGGATCCACCGCATGGAAGTCCCGCTGAATTTGCCACCTTGTTGTTACCAGCAACTAAGCACGATCCATCTGATGCTAGCGTCACAGATCGTATCGGGACGTCCCCAGCTGGCGTCTTGGACCCTTTCAAATTTAACCACGAGACACAGAAAGAATGAAGCCGGTACCAGTTCATGCGTGCAAATATTCTCGGACAAGTCCCATTGCTTGATTCGTCCTGCTTGGTCGCAGGAAATGAGCTCTCCTTGATTCGGATGAACGCAAACATCGTTGACTAAGTGTACGGGAAGTTTGAGTCACCACTGTCGTAACAACGAGCAAAAGACGTGAGAGCGACCTGGTGCCTCATTGTTATAATTGCGGTGTAAGTGCGTGTTCCTGTTAAGTGATTCACGCTATCAGTCAATTGTACATATCTGATGGGCTCACCGGAGATCCCATATCTTTATGGTGCCATCCTCACTTCCCGTCACTAACCACTTTCCCTGGCTATGAAAAGAGACCGAGGTGACATTGGAAGTGTGGCCCTCGAAGGTGATGACCTGTGTTTCTGTGCTTGAGAATTGGGGCGATGGGAAACAATCGATGATCCAATTACTGGAGTAGATGAGGAGCTGGCAATCTCATATACGTTCACTTTCTTGTGAATTGCGGCAGCTAACAAACGCTTGCTGTGGGGAATCAGATCAGACGACCAGATAAAGACCGGGGTACACGCGAACGCACTCTGGAGAGATTGCGAGTCGATTTACTTGCTATGTGGAGGTCGTAGCTAGGTGGTGAGAGTAGAAGCAATTTGGATTGGAGACTATGCCTCACTCCTGACTCTCCTGAACGAGCGATGGTTCGAGAGCATATACCACTCCAGGCCTCCCAGAAGCGGATTTCATGGTCGTAAGAGCCGGTGACGAGTATGACCGACATGTCATGCCGGGCAGGAGCGGGAGCCGCGGGCGGGTTAGGCATGGTAGGCACTAAGAAACCACTAAGGGGTAGCAGGCTGCCCTTCCCGAGTCGTTGCTGTCCGTCGCTTTGCTGCCACGTTTGCTCTGTGTTTCAAATAAGCCGTTCCTTGTGATGTGTGTTGCTGTGTCGATCAAAGTTAACGACTCTCGGAGAAGAGATGGGAAGGCCGTTTGACGGCTGCTGGCGATACTGTATTGACCCCGACCGAGCTCTGCATGCGCTTAATTTCCCCTTTGATGCACTTCCTCTCTCTGGCCGTGATCCTCTTTCGCCATTTAGGATCGTGCTCCGCCTTTCGCTACCGTGAGCTACGGGAATTCCAGTCACGCACGAGCCAGGACTCAGTACTGATTTTCAACACCCCCTTCGCCGTCTTTCGTGAAAGTGTGCTATGTTTCCACTCCTGCCCACTTCGATCCACCAAAGCCTCGCCCCCTTGCAATCTCGACTAAACCCAGGACACATGTAGTTTGCAGGCCACGCGTTAAGAATTACGTGTATCCGGTAACCGTGCCTGCTTCTATTCTTTCTCAGAAATTCCTCGCTCTACGCCTCCGGCACCCATTTGCTTCCGGCAAAGACACAATTCTCGCCACGCACCATGCAATTTTACACTGACCCTGTTTCCCAATTCACGCTTCGCGGCCTCGATTTTGGTGTACCCGGGTCCAATATTTTGCCAAGGGAATCACAGCGAGTTCCAGTGCTCACAATTTAGCAATAAAGAGTTGTTGTCAGCTCTTCCTGGTACAGCCCCTCACCCAGATGTGGTGAAACCATCTCAGTGCTTCTGATCAGACTTGGGATCCTTTCATACACACCCCCTGACTCTCGCTTACCTCCCTTGAATGCAAAGGTGTGGTACTCTTTGTAGGAGTGACATATACTATCGTGCATTGTTGCACCTCGCACTTCATTTGACGCAGTCGGCTTCGTTCGCGATAACAGAGGTTTGGAGATAGCCTAGGCCCTAAAGCCAACCTCCTCTCACGACATCTGCATATTTATGTTTTGGTTATGAATCCTCCACCTCATGTGAGCTGGATTTTTTTGATCACCACGCATTTCGTGATTCCGACAGTTCGATGCAGATTGGCAGCCGTGTCAGGTGGTGGGATAGCCGGGGGCAACTCAAGCATGGACAGGTAAAAGCCATCAACGTATTGACCGACGTGCGTTCTTGGGCATGTTCGCTCTCAACCGATGCTGAAATGCTTTGTGATTAGAACTCTCATGTCATTGTGATTCAAGTGGAGGACGGACAACCTTCGACGGTGACGCTTCCGTACGTGACAGCGCTACCACATCACGTAACTCAGATTAATTTTGAGTTGACAAAACCTTCAGAATAGATCATGTGCAACTCGCAGGATAACGCCAGTGAAGCACACACTGTTCCGTCATTCGAGAATGCAGCGTCGTGTTTTCTCCATAGAACTGATATATTTGCCATTCGGACGGACCAGCATGTATCGTAGTACTCGCACCCGATCCGCATTGTGGACAGTTAGGACTTTGTTCGCATACTATTCTTGCACTCACATAGATCGTACCACATAGATTATATCACCACTATAGATCTGATTGTTACAGAATTCATAGTATAATCATAATTCCAGTTCGATTCGAATGGCGTGCGGTGGTCGAGAAGTATGACGTTGAAGCATGCAAGATGGAGTGCGGCTGGTCGAGACGCGCGCCCTAGATCAAGGAAGACAGTCCTATTCCCCATGGACATGGACGGCGCCCGGAGGCAGGTCTAGAATTTTTTGCTCAAACGAAGGCGTGGCAGAATTGGGGTTGCAATGACAAGGCGAGATGTAACACACCACTCATGTCCGGGAGGACGCCAATCATAAATCATACAGCCACGACTCTTCTCATCCAGCTATGAAATTCGGAAAGCCAAGAACGCAATACGGCAGCTGAGCTCGGAGCCCATGAATACGAGCTGTCGCAACGACATCGGATGGTGTGCACGGGCAGGGGCAGGCACGCTATATCATTGTATCACCTGTGTACTCCGATACTTTGGGGACGATGAAATTGAAATGAATGGCGAATAGATATTATGGGTGAACGCTACGAAGAAGGCAAGAAACGACGGCAAAGATTGTCAAGATCTAGCCCAATGGCGTTTCACAGCGTCCTCGACCTGCGCCACAACGGGGCAGTTATGACGCTTGGGGGTTGCCAAGAACTCGGAACGATTGGATTGCTGCTCGAGTGCGTTGGACTTGGCGTTGGAAGTGCATATTACAGTAACCTTGAGTTGTTCGATAGGTACAACAAGAACCGAGGGCTACATAACAGCCTAGCCCGAGGGCAGATCTAAATTGACAACCCGCTTAGAGTTCGGAAACGAATCCGACACTGTCGGCGGCGCGGTGAACGAGCCGCCGACAGTGCCCGAGAGCGAGAGCGAGCGCATATCGTTGCGTGGCCTGAGTACAAATACAGTTACATGATCGTAATAGATATCCAATTACGGCAATTATCTTCCACGTGTTCGTCGCTGTCGGTTCCCGACCCGGACTCGGATGCCTTGAGGAACGACTCGGAGGAGGGTGGTGTTCTCGTTGATGCCGATGATGAACTACCTTTT
>WNGR01002700.1_pt1 | contig 19397 bp, 23 predicted proteins | sample 5407581 | NCBI WGS metagenome assembly WNGR01 (sample SAMN13153383, study PRJNA577476) | soil metagenome | isolation source: 80 cm soil or saprolite under Garry oak tree replicate 2 | place: USA:California | collected 2016-06-15 | reverse complement strand
GCCATTCTATCAGCGAATTCGACGAGGGCGGTACGAAGCCTTAGCGATTGTTGTCGAGTGACGGGCTATCTCTAACGTTATTCCGGGCCAGAGGTCCGGACCTGGGAAGTCAGCGAACCGGAAACATTTAGTATGGTTGGCATAATTCTATCTCAAAAAATGTACCCAATTTTGTGCCCACCCTACAGACACATTCGCACAGTCGCACACAGCCAGCCACATGCTACGGTCTCTACTAAGTTGTTGTTTTTCAGCAGCAACGCTGAAAACGGAGGATTTGTTTTGGATGGGCCTCCTGCCTTGGGCGCAGGAGGTCCCGAGTTCAAATCTCGGCGCCCCGACCAAAATATGTCGCGTGTTTTCTTCTACTTATTGAAAGCGCCGTTCACCTCAAACCCCATCTGTGGAAATCTGGCAGGCAGGAGGTCTCAATTCGCAAGTTGTTTAGTTTCCGTGAGTTCGCCGCATGACGAATTTTGCAAGAACACGGGAGGCAGGCGCGCTATTCAGAAACCGTTGACCGCAAGCAAGTTAAACGCACGCCATCCGGCAAGTATGGGGAAAATTCAGGGGACCCTGTGCATTTCTGGTCTCATCAATCTTCGAAAATGAAAATCCGCTGATCACGCACTCGGCTCAACTCGCCGGCTGCTGCGCCTTTTGAGTAGTTTCTGCATTCGCTGGTTGAACATGGGAATTCCGAGATGTTGGCGGCGGTTTACCAAATCACCACTCGAACTGCTGGCCCAGCGATATGGCAGGCCGGATTCTGCTCAGAACTACGGTCGAGTGCAAAACCCTCAGTTGCTTCTTCAAGTTAAGATCCAGAAAAAGAGAGCATATTTTCGCACGTCCGACTTGCGAAAGATGCCGCGCGTTCATTTGACCGCTAGCGATCCCACAACCGGGCTGTCACATACCTACGAAGGAGTCCGTCTCGAAGATTTGCTCCCAGCGAGAGTCTTGGATTCTCAGTCTGCGGTGATGGAAGTTACCTTCGATTCACACCACACCACCACGATACCCAGCGTTGCTCTCGATGTGGAAGTGAGGCCGATCATTGCGGACACCGTCGATGGGAAAACGCTCACAGGGTATGCTCCGTACTATTTTCTCGCGAGAATCCGCAAAGAGACTGTCTGTACTTGGACAGTAGGAAGACCGCTAAAGCGATAGCGCCCAGAATTGCTTCGGCAGCTAACTTTGGGAAGTTCATATTGCGTAGGAAAATTGGGACGAGAAAGAGTGCCATTAGAAAGGCTGTCAGCATCCCATATCCAAGTAATCGCCATTCATCGTGGGTCATGCCGCTCTTTCCTCCCCCTCTTCGGCCTCCAGCAAGCTAACCAAATCGCTGGCATCCCACAAACGATCTGTTACGCTAGCGGCCATCGCTGGGGCCACGCGCAGTGTGCGGTAAATCTTGATGAAATTGTACGCGAAGTAGTTCAACGCGATGGCTGCCGCATGTTTTTCGATCTTCCGAGAGAATCCGTTGGATAGTCGAGGGTACAGCCGCATCGTTGTTCGTACGCACCAATTCTGTCGCTCCTCTGCGATCGATTGACACCAGCGGCTCGGCGCGGCTGTAATTGAAGCCAGGCAGGCGGCGGAACTCCCGATTGTCGCGCAGGTGGTAGAGATCACCGGCGACGGAGGACAATGCATGAGCGGCGAAATCATCTTAGATGGAGTGGAGCACATTCTTATTTAGTTGCTCAGGTGGCCGCTGCACAGCCAACCTTGTCCGGCAGATAAGGCCCTCGATATAGTAGGTAACTGCTGGCAGGCTAAGATCGGTTCTTTTTGCCTTGCAGTCAACCCGTGGAGTTCCTTGTCACTGTGGCGAAGACGAGCGCAGCCAAATCGAAGGAATCAGAGAGCGGTAAATTGCGGATCGGCGATGATTGGAATGCTATCCGTATCATTGCACTCTCGCAAAGCAATCCCCTCAAGGCCATCGCGGAGTTGGTCGAAAACAGCATCGATGCGCATGCCAAGACCATTGCCATCACGCGCGGCCGCGAGCACGGCGAGCACTATCTAACGGTCAAGGACGATGGGGACGGCGTCCCGCGCGATCCGAACGGGCTGCCTGACTTCAAGTACGTCGCAACTCATATCTGCGACTCGGTCAAGCGGCGCCTGAAGGCAGACGGCGCTGGAGGCGGCTTACAAGGAGAATTTGGCATCGGTCTTTTGAGCTTCTGGACCGTGGGCGACACGCTCACGATGACTTCTACCAGTGCCGATCAGCGGATCTATCAGATGGTTATGAGCAAAGGGGATCCGCGCTACATCGTGAAGCTTCGACGCGTGCTCTTTGCCGAGCGGGGCACCGAACTCAAGATCAGGCCCTTGCTCGAAGGCATCCGCGGATTGAGTGGCGAGAAGATCCAGTGGTATTTGGCCTCGGAGCTGCGCGACCGTATTCGCAATACGCAGGTTCGTGTAACGGTGATCGACAAACTTGCGCGCAAGCAGTACCTGGTCGAGCCGCGACAGTTCGAAGGCCGCTTGCTGCACCAACTGCCGGCGGTTCGCTCACCATTCGGCGAGGCGTATGGCGAACTGTATCTCACGGAACCGGCTGAGGACTGCCAGGTCGCCCTTACCCGAGATGGCACGCGGGTGATCGCGGATATCGGAACGCTGCCCGGTTTGGAACGCCCGCCGTGGGTTTCTCGTTACCTGCAAGGCCTGATCGACGTGCCCTACCTTAACCTCACACCCAGCACGCGTTCCGGGATCGTCCACGATGAGCGCTATGGGGCCTTCGTGGAAGCTTTAGTACCGCTGGAAGGACACCTCAATGGCCTCATCGAAGCACAGCGCCGCGCCGAGGAAGAACAGGCAAGCCGGGAGTCCCTACGTGCCATCCAACGTGCGTTTCGCGAGGCCATGCTGGTCTTGCCGCGCGAGGAATACGACTGGTTTGACATCCAGTCACGCACACCGCAAGCGGCTGGTGCAGAGCGAGAGGTGGAGGCCTCAGGTGCGGAGGGAGAGGGGGGCGTTCCGGAACCGAGCGGAGGTGAACCTACCCAGCGCCAATTCTTCGACTATGCTGGTCCTTTACACACCGTCGTGATTTCACCAGCGGCAAGCACATTGACAGTGGGCCAAGGTCGGCGTCTTCGCGCGCTGCCCCGGGATCGCTCGCGCCGGCGGGTCGAACAGGACTTGACATTTGCTTGGGAGATCGTCGAAGGGGGTGGCACGCTCTCGTCCATGTCTGATCAAGAAGTGAGCTTCACGGCTCCCTCGTCGCCCGTTCTTGTACGTTTGTCCGTCGCCGTCTCACAGCGCGAGATGCGCTGCAGTGCCGAGGCGCTGATCACCGTGACCGACAGCCTTGATGTGGCTATCGGCCCAGCTGTCGTCAATGCGCGCGGCTTACCGGGCTACACCTTTGAACGGGCCGCCGGGGAACTGTGGCGGTCGCGATTCGATGCCGAACGCAACCTGATCGTCGTGAATAACGGTCATCGCGATTTTGTCTTCGCCACGCGCAGTCGCGCGCTCCAGCTGCGTTATCTCGTGCGGCTTTATGTCAAGGAGTTGGTGCTGAAGAACTTTGCGGGTCTGGCAGCCGAACAAGTGGCGGAGCGCATGATTGAGCTCTCTCTGTATGTTGAAGAGAAATTGAAGTCCCCATGAAGGGTGTGCCGGAGACGCAGCCGCGGGCTTAAGCATTGGCCTTCAGGTGGCGCAGGACTAAGAATTTTGTTACCTGACTTGAGTTGGACGCGCCGATCGACAAGCCTGTGCTACGCAAAGACTCCGTCATCGTTCGAAGTCTGACCGATCGGGGAGACAAACCACTCGCGGGAGCACGCGAGTTGAGCGAGGACAATGAGTCCAGATGCCATCTGTTGCACGAACGGCAGCGTGATGCCCCGCCGTGCATCGACGCCATTCCGGTGGTACTACACCTACGCGATTGTTGCGATCACGCGCCAAAACACTCTTGCAGGGGTGTGACTCTCGCCACTCCCATCCGGCTCCTCTCTCGTATCTTCAAATTCGCCGAAATGTCGTGTGCGCAGGAATTACCAAAGTCGGAGTTTTTCTCACTGGGTTTCGGCTGGAGACGCGACGCTAGCGCATTGCGCACCTTAATCCTTGCTCGCAGCAAGCGTGATCTCACAGCTCCCACAGTAATATCCAGGACCCATGCTGTTTCCGCGGTGCTGAGATTCTTGAGGTCTTGCAGGAAGAGCACTTCCCGATATTTTACGGAGAGTGCCTGAATCGCACGCCGCAGCGTGTCACCCAGTGTTTCCGTTTCAAGTGCTTCGCAAGCGATCGCGCACCAGGTAGCAGTATTCCACGAAGGAGAAACCAACTTGACAATCTCGCCGGACTGAGACTTGCGACGGAACGTGCGCTTGGTCGCAACTGCAGTGAAGACCTTTTCAAAACTGCCTGCTGTGATCGGAAGTGTTCTTATGCTCATATCCCTTAGATAGGCGTCGCTGGAAAAAGTTGCAGGCAGAAAATCGATTTGACAGATTCACTTTCCCTGTTTTCCAGTTTGCCTACAGTTTGCCAGGGCATCGGAGAAGCGTAGGGGCTGAAAAGACAAAGCAAGGACGTGGAGCAGCGGTGGGCAACGTTTTATGCAGCGACCTCGAAGAAGACCTAGAAGTGAGAACCAAACAGACGCTGGTCTCTTACGAGCAATCGAAGAGGCACTCGCTCGGATTGATGGCAGAAGCTGATGTCGGAGTTCAAGCAAAGTTGACAGCCGATGTCATTGCGGGCGAGGTGATCGAGTACGGAAGCGTGAAGGGCGATGTCCATGGGAAAGGCAGGATCGAGATCAAGAAGGACGGTTCGGTGAACGGAGATTTGACTGCGCCGCACACCATCATCGAAGACGGAGAATACTTCAAGGGCTCGATCGAGATTGAAAAGAGCGCGGAAAAGGAAGGCGACAAAAACCTGTTCTCGCGGACGGCATCTGCACCGGCTACGCCCAGGGGGCGCGTGGAGTCGAGGAGTATCTAATCGCGAAGGAGCGCTTAGGATCCTACGCTCAGGATAGGGACAGCAAGCGATTCGCTGAGTTCGGCTGCTCTCACCCTCAGATCTGGAGAGCACGGACAAACGAACTGGTGAACCGGCCATTTCCGCACACCCAGTTCCCAGCCAAGTTACGATCTGCTCTTAGGCGTCCTGGATGGCGGTTCAGCCTCTGCAGGCGGGGGAGCCGAGGCAACTTCGGCGCCGCCGTTTTTCTTACTGACCCCAAGCTGTTCAAGGATCGCGGGCAGATTGAGACCGAGCGCATCAAGCTGCTGCAAGAGATTGAAGACCACAGTCGGGCCGGCCTTGGCCAAGCGCGCGAGCCCCGTGCTGCCGCTATCGGCCATGCCATTGCCCTGATCGATGACGACAAGTTTATCGATATTGCCGAGCGGAGCGGCGACTGCACCAAAAATGCCTGTGGACGCCTGAATAATTGCGGGCAGCTTTTCAAGCACCGTCTGTAGCTTGGCCGCGTCGTTGAACTGCTTCCAGGCGTCGGCCTTGCGGAGAATGGCTGCGGCCTCGGCAGTGCCCTGTGCTTCGATGGCTTTGGCCTGGGCCAAGCCGACAGCTTCGATCCTCGCAGCCTCGGCGCGACCTTCAGCTTCGACGGCAGCGGCACGTCCGAGCCCCTCTTGACGCAACTTCTCCTGCTCGGCTGCAGCCATCGCGATCACTGCAGCCTTGTGTCCTTCCGCCTCAAGGATCGCGGCCTGCTTGGCTGCTTCGGCGCGCACGATGGCGGCCTGTCGTTCCGCGTCGGCAGGCTTAATGATCGTGGCTTCCAGTTCCTTTTGCTTGCGCGCGACTTCTTGCTCCTGGACCGAGATCAGTTCCTGGGTGCGCGTACGCTCGATCTTCACCTGCTCCCCGACAACTCCTTGCTTGGCCGTTGCCTCGGCGAGCGGCCCGGCCTGCGCAGCCTTCGCCTTCTGGGTCTCGATTTCGGCCGCATACTGCGCCTGGCGAATGGCGAAGTCACGCTGGGCCTGGGCGATCTCAGCGTCGGCAGCATACTTGGCTTCTTCACCTGCTTGCAGCGCCTGCGCCGACTTGATTTTCGCGTCGCGGGTCGCCTCTGCTTCGCCGATGGTCGCATCGCGCTTGACCTCGGCCGTGCGCCGTTTGCCAAGGGCGTCGAGGTAACCTTCTTCGTCGCTTATCTCCTGAATGGTTAGCACGTCCACACCAAGACCCATCTTCTCCAAATCGTTGGCGGCTTCGCTCGTCAGTTTCTGGGCAAAACTTTGGCGGTCGTTATTGATTTCTTCGACGGTGAGGGTGCCGAGGATCGAGCGCAGGTGGCCTTCAAGGGTCTGAAAAATGACCCGCTGCATCTGATCCGCAGTCATTCCGAGGAATCGTTCGGCGGCGGCTTGCAAGGCAGTATCATCACTGCGGATCTTGACGTTAGCCACGGCCTTGACGAATACAGGCACGCCCTTCAATGTGTAAGCTCGCTTGATCTCTAGCGGGATGGTCATTACGTTCAGAGAGAAGTAATCGATCTTTTCGAGCAAAGGGATTCGGAGGGCGGCACCTCCCTTGATCATGCGGTAGCCAACCACCCGGCCATCCGGGAGCTTGCGTTTGCGACCGCTGAATACCGCCACCACGTTGGGCGAAACTTTGATGTAGTTCCGGCTGAACAATGCTACGGCGATGAACAGCGCCAGAACAACCAGCAAGACGATTAATGGAAGAAGTAATCTGGAGAACTCTGCAAGCATCAAGTACCTCCCGCGGTTGTCTGAACCTGCAGGACGACGACCGTCTCGCCTAGCGTCGCTTCGACGCGGACCATAGCGTTCTCGGAAATAGCCTTGCCGTCCTGCGAACGCGCAATCTTATCCACCAGCTGCTCGCCGATCTGGCAACGCACCTGGCCAACGCCCCCAGCCGGGATGGCCACCACCACTCGAGCATTCTGCCCAATCAGATCGCTGCCGCGCACGTCCGTGGAGGCTTGTTGGCCATATAAGAATCGTGCGAACGCGTAGAGGAGGGATGCAAAGAATGCGCCACTCACCAGGCCCACGCCCGAAGCTGGGAGAGCGGACAGACCGTAATTCGTAGCCAGCGCCCCGAATCCCCCAAATGCGGTGACAAGAACACTTAGAATACGCGCGCTGAAGAAACCCGGGCCGCCATGCTCAAAGTGGAGATCGTGGCCAAACATTTCGCCAAAGAACAGCGATACCAGCAGGAACAAAAAACCAATGGCCGCAATGGTAAGAAACACACTGAAAGGAGACACCTGCCCAAGCAACGCGGGCATCAATAACCACCTCGGTGTTGCACACTCTAAAAAAGCGACCGGGGGAAGTCAATCGGAATCAAGTGGTGAAATTACTTACTAATAATTTAGCAGAGCGGGAGTTTTCCGAGGAGAATCACCTCGGCATCGCGCAACTTCCTGCCAATCATTTTATGCGGCTCACGAGTAATCTCTCCGAAGCATTCGGCAACCGAAGGCTCGGTTTTACCCAAGAGCTGGGAATCGGGAGTTTCGCTGTTTTCGCTGAGGGGGAAATTGGGGGGACTCCATGCATGCGGAGCCACATACTCGTACATAGTGCCACTAACAAAATTTGTGCTAACTCTTTTATTTTCAAAAACAAGATTGAAAAGGAAGGACTTCCAAGAGATAGCCCGGCTGGCTTGGGCGCAGGAGGTCCCGAGTTCAAATCTCGGCTCCCCGACCAAAACATCCCGCGTGTTTTCTTTAGCTTATTGAAAGCACGGTTCACCCAAAACTCACCTGTGGAATTCCGCCAAACAGGACGTCTGGATTTACAAGTCGTTTAGTTTCCACGAGTTCGCCACAGGACGAATATGCAAAAACACGGGGAGGCAGGAGTGCTGTTCAGAAATTATTGAACGGAGGCAAGTTAAGCGCACGCCATCTGGCAAGTATGGGGAAATCATGGGACCCTATGCATTTCTCGTCTCATCAATCTTCGGAAATGCAAGTCGGTGATCACGCACTCGGGCCAGCCCGAGCTTCGCGACGCGTGAACGTTCACCGGTTCGGCTCGCTCGCGGATAAGATTGATCACAGCGCCGATTAGAGTTGATCGCACTCTAAGCCGCTTCAAGACCTCCTTGTACTCGTCCAGAATGTCTTCCGTCACAAGCCAGACAAAATTGCCCTTCTCGGCCCATTTGTCCAACACATCGGCGCTAGGGTTTTTGCCTCGGACATATGGCTTTCTGAAACCCGAAATGCCCGCTACGAGCACGTTAGTGTCAACGACGCCGCGAGACTTTTGCTTCTTAGCTTTCCGCGACAACGGTAATCTCCGGCGCTCGTCTTTCCTTACGGTAGGCGCGAACGGTCTGCAAGATTTCCTCGTCCGAGACTTCGCCGATCTCTTTAGCCGCCGCGGTCAGCGATTCCAGAAACTCCTTCTTCCAGCCCCGGCGTTTGCGGCCGCGAGGCAGATCCCGGTACAGGTCAGCCCGTATCATTTGCTCTTGGAGCTGTTCTCCGAGTGCGCGGAACGGCACGCCGACCTTTATGGGGTCCTCCTCGGCTGAAAGCCGGCATTTGAAGACGATATACTTCGGATTGTCTAACTTGAACTCCTTTTCCGATGCAAGAAATACGTCCATCAGCTTGGACAAAACACTCGTGCGCGTCCCCAACGACTCCTTCAGACAGAACGCCACTTTGGCTACCATAAGAGTGTTCGTGTCGAAGAAATAAGTTCCCTCAAACCGCTTGGGCTTCACAACGCCGAATTGGACCAGGTTTTGTAATTCCTTCGGTTCAATCTGCAGGACAGCGCTTGCCTGCTTCAGCTTTAACCTTTTCTTCTGCATGCCTCCTCCATTAACATCTAAATATTAGATTGTATTAGGAGAAGTGTCAAGAACCAGCGCGCACTTTCGCACGGATATGAGCTTTCCATAGGCTCCATCAACGTGGAACCACAGGCCGTACTCCTTGCAGAGCGCGCTGATTTCCGGCAGAGGATCGACCGCACCTGTGCTCACCGATCCTGCGGTTCCCACGACCAGCAATGGCACATTTCCAGCGGCGGTATCCGCTTCTATTTGACGGCGTAACGCGGAGACGTCCATCCGTAATTTGGAATCGGTGGCGATCCACCGGATCGATGCGGTACCGAGGCCGCCAAGGTCCGCCGCCTTCTGAATCCAAGTGTGCGTTTCGACCGAACAGTACACGCGAAGCCTGCGTCCCGAATCTTCAGAAACGCCGCGCCGTACATCCCAACCCGCCCTGGCCGCGCGCGCAGCCAAGAAGCAGACGAAGTTCGCCATATTGCCGCCGCTGAGAAGCAGCCCACCGTAATTGACGGAGTAGCCAATGAGCGCGGCGATCCATCTCACGGTCTGGGACTCGATCTCGGTGGCAGCTGGCGAGAGTGTCCATGCGCCAACGTTCGGGTTCAGCGCCGCGGTGAGAAAGTCGCCGAGAATCCCGATCGGCGCTGGCGGTGCGGTGATGTATCCGAAAAAACGCGGGTGTCCGTTGAATAGCGAGTGAGCGAACAGCAGCTGTGCCGTCTCTTCTAGCAGCGGCCCAGGGTCCGTCCCCATTTCCGGGAGCGGCCCTGTGAGGTCGAGTGCGCCGCGCACCACCGACGGGGATTCATCACGTGTCACAGGACCAAGGGGCAACGATTCCAGGAACCCCGCGAGTTGGTCCACGAGTCGATGTCCCAGCTTGCGGAACGTCGCCGCGTCCATCGCGAGCGGCGCATGCCGGCCGGAATCACCGTTCACGACTGACTCCTTTGTTGCCAATTCTTTCCTCACGTAGGTATCCCTTCCAGGACATCCGTTTCCCGCACTCGTCCGCCGGTCACAGTGCTGAGCACCCGATAGAATGACTGCCGCCCCCACAACGCTTCGTGATCGTCCGGCGACAAGTCCTTCAACCGCTCGTACGCGCTCACCTGTGATTCGTGGCAGCAGATCGCCCGCCACACTTTCGACCAGAAGCTGCGCGTGTCAATCACTGTGGTAATCGCCCAGTCTGGCCACGGCACGGCCTGCCGTTCAATGCCGTCGACCGTCGAGACTAATTTCCGGAAAGCTGACTGGTAAGCTTTCCACGTCGATTCCGGCCAGACCATGTAATAAAGCTTCGACACCGCATGCGACCGCACAGCTTCGATCTCATCGCATGAAAACGCGGGGTCGGCTGCGGCGACGATGGCCGCCGTGGTGAATTGGGAGATCGCAATATGATCGGGATGTCAGTAAGCGCCGTCGGGTCCGAACGTCACGACGACATCGGGTTGGACCCGCCTCATGTGTCCTACAATGGCGGCGACAGCCTCGCGTGGATTCGCACGGTCGAGATGCTGATCGTGGTAATTCAGGATTGAGACTTCGCGCAGACCCAAAGCTGAGGCGGCGGCGCGCAGCTCACCCTCACGGATGCGCCAGCGCCAATGGGCCCGGATGCTGATGATCGTCCAGACCATAACCGCGGAAGCGGCCAGTATCGCCACGCGTGGCGGTCAGCAGAAAGACGTCAACGCCTTCGGATGCGTATTTCGCAAGCGTGCCACCCACTCCCAGGGATTCGTCATCGGGGTGCGCGAGCACGGCCATCAATCTCGGAGTCCGCATGATTTCTGTGATCCGTTTGGGCGAATTGGCTGACGCGCCAATTCGCGTCGGAGTCTCGAACAAACCTAATTAGTGATCAGGCACCGTCCGGCTGCGAAATCACCGGCCCAAAGCTGTGCGGATGCGCGCCAAGTGGTGCCAACTGTGCCGTAGTGCGTGGTCCTCAATGACGAACTGCGCAGTGACAGGCGCGCCGAAACTCAGTGAAAACGGAGCTGCGCGATCCAATTCTTCATTCGTGAACGCGCGTACTGCGGCGGCCGCCTCATGACTGTTCCGACGCAAAAGTTCGAGCGCGGCGGCCTTCGTTACCTCAGCATGCTCGTGGGCATGCTTGGCGTTCAACTCGGCGACGACATCCCACGTAACGTCCGTAACGGCCTTGCCGCTGGCGACTGCTCGCGCGACATCAATTTCGATCGGGTACATGCTGGCAACATGATGCACGATTACGCCAGCCGGACGACGGTCCGTAGCCGACACCGGTGCGCGCCATTCCTCTTCCGAGAGTCCTTCAGCAAAGGCAGCCAAGACGGCAGCACCTTCCTCGATGCGATCAGCCAATAATTCAGCTCGACGGCCCACGGAACCGCTGATTTTGTGGGTGGCGGTGGTCTGTGATGACATATTTCATTTCCTTTTCTGTTTGGATTATGGTTGACCAGCGTTTCGCTGCTTCGGCTGTGTCAACGCAATCACTATGCGACAGAATGAGACTCGATACTTATCTGAGCGTCTGGCTTTCTTGCTCGCAGAACGGTTGTATGTGTTTCGCTTATCCCAGCGTCCTGTGCGATTTGCCGGGACACGTGACTTCCGTCATTCGTCACGTCGTACGAGTTCGGGAGAAAAGGCTGGTAGTGTAGGCCGGATCGAACGAGGAAGTCGGGAAGCGCCGGCTACAGAGGATATCGCCCGAGGCGATCGGACAGGACATCACGCCGTAACCGGAAAGGAGTTCGCCATCACCCTTGGGCGATGGGGCTTCTCCTCCAAGCATTGGACTAGGTTACGCGGCTCGTTGATAAGACCTCCGATATAAAAAGGTGAAAGTTAATTCAAGCTCGAACGCCGATCACTTCCAGATATTCAGCGAAGACCGTGGTGCAGCCCACGCCGGCTCGATTGTGAGAAGTCCAAAGCGCCTCGAGTTCCCGGCGAAGATTCTCGCCGTCGGTGGCATTGAGAGAAGCAAACGCCTGATGGGTGGGTCCGTAGTACAGGCGGAAGAACTCCACCACCTCCGAGGGAGGAAAGGGATAGCTGAACGCGTAATGGCGTCGGACCAGGGATAGATCCGAGAGTCCTTCGCCGAGCCTTTCACGGACTGTGGCTTCGTCGCCCCACAGCACCGGCGCGGGCATTCCGGACGGCGCAATGAATTTCGATACTGCCTTGAACATTTGGCCGATGAATCCCTGTGGCGTCCAATTGACCATGGCAATGGTTCCACCCGGGCTGCACACGCGCAGCAGTTCCTGAGCGACAAGGTCCGGCCGCGGTGCGAACATCGCCCCGACTAGGCTGGCCACGATGTCGAAACTCGCGTCCTCAAAAGGAAGGGCCTCGGCGTCGGCTTCCTCGAAGCGGGCGGGGAAGCCCTCGGCTTGCGCCCGCTCCCGTGCTCGCTCTACCAGATTGCGGGCGATGTCCACGCCGGTAACCTCCAGACCGTCCCGCGCGGCAATCAGAGCGAGTTGCCCTGAGCCACAGGCGACGTCCAGGAAATGGGCTCCAGGAGCGGCGTCCAGGCGTTCGTAGAAATCCCGCGCACCGTTCTCCATGTAACGCGAGAACCGATCGTAGTCCCCGGCCATCCAGGTTTTCTTGAGGCGAGCTTTCAGATTCACAAATTCGGATGAGAGCGCAGTGGCGTGCATGGTTCATCTCCTTTATTTTTGAATTGCGGTCGATCAGCCATTCCTGTCGACGGAGTCACTATGCGGCAGGATGCGGCGGGGATACTTATCTAAGTGTCTGGTTCTCTTGATGGGACGCGAGTAGTATGTGGTTTACTTGACCCAGCGTCCGGACCAGTTTGCCGAAACTCGATCGTCGCAGTTTGGAGCCCGCATGGATGTTTTGTCCGAAGTCCTGAAGGCCGTCAGACTCGATGGAGCCTTGTTTTACAATGGCGAGTTTTCAGCGCCCTGGTGTTTTCGGTCGCCAGCCTCGCGCGCGGTAGCTCCCTATCTCTCGCCGGATTCCGGGCACGTGATCATCTTTCACCTGCTGACCGAGGGCCGCGGCTACGCGCATATCGAGGGCGAGGGCCGACCTGTTCCTCTAAACGCAGGAGACATCATAATTTTTCCGCATGGCGACCCCCACTTCATGGGAAACGGTTCGGCCGTCAAGGCGGTGGACATGGCGAAAGAGTTGGAACGAATATTGTCTCAAGGTCTCAAAATCTCCCGCATGGGCGGAGGCGGGGAAATCACCAAGTTCATTTGCGGCTACATGGCTTGCGAGCCGCAACTTAGCCGAGTCTTCCTTGGCGGGCTGCCACCCGTTATTAAGATCAATATCCGCAACGACGCCTCGGGCCAATGGCTGGAAGACTCTATCCGCTATTCGGTGGGTAACGCGGATGCATCCAGGCCCGGCGGTGAGGCCGTGATCGCCAAGTTGTCAGAAGTGCTGTTCGTTGAAGCTTTGCGACGTTATATCGCGCTGCTTCCGCCGGAACAAACCGGGTGGTTGGCTGGCGTCCGTGACCCGGAAGTTGGGAAAGCCTTGGCCTTGCTGCATCGCAAGCCAGCACATCCTTGGACGATTGCGGCGCTCGCGAACGATGTAGGAATTTCGCGTTCCGTACTAGCCGAGCGCTTCCGGCGTTATCTGTCAGAGACGCCCATTGCCTACCTGACCCGCTGGCGGCTTCAGCTCGGAGCGCAAATGCTCCAGTCCACCAGCAGTAGCGTTGTGCAGATCGCTGATGAAGTTGGCTATGAGTCGGAGCCGTCCTTTAACCGCGCCTTCAAACGTGAGTTTGGTCTTCCGCCAGCCCGATTCCGCAACCAAGTGAAATTAGGCCGCAGCGAGCACGTCCGGAACGCATCGACGAAAGGTCGCCGCAGTGCGAAACGATAAGCGATGCGTGCCACTCATGCAGGGAGGAATCCGCGAAATTTGTGGCGAATAATTGTTGCCTCCCGACTGCAAGCCTGCAGATCTAGACCAGATCATCCAGCTTCAATTGCGTGTTTCGGCCTTTCCACGAGGCCTGGAGCTGCTTTTGCACAAAGCCGGCATCGTATTCCTTGCCCTGGGCCTTGAGCGCCTGCTGCAATCCGAACAACGAACGTGGGTTGCGCGGGTGGAGGTCTAAGTCTTCGCGGAAAACTTTCTCCGCGCCCACATTGTCTCCGTTCATCAGAAGTGCCGCACCGAGTGACTCGCGCACGGGGAAGAACCAGTCCTCCGGCTCGGCATATTTGAGAGTATCCTGGGCGGCCACAGCACTTCGCAACAGAGCGATGGTGCCCGTTTTGTCGTTTTTTGCCAAAGCAATCTTCGCACCCAACACGTCTCTTGCGATCTTCAGGACGTCTTTTGCCTTGTTGTATACGGGCATGGCAAAGACCATGTCTTCCGGCGTATTCTTTTCGGCCTCCGACACGACCTGATACTCAGCCTCGGCTTCAGTCACCTTACCTTTGCCAGCCAGGGCCATGCCGCGCGCGAAATGCCAAAACACGGTCATGATCTTCATTTCCGGATCGGGCCTGGGCATCTTGAGGATTTCGTCCCACTTGTGGAAGCGCACATCCACTGCGATGGGGATGGTCATGAAGCCTTCCAACGGTGGCATGTCCTTGACATGAGGCGCCACGTGGGTGGCCAGCAGGTCGGCGTTTTTGTTGGCTTCACCGTAGTCGCCATTCATAGCTGAACACATAGCAATGAAGTGTAAGTTATGGCTGTAGTACATCATGGGGTAGATGCCCCGCGCGCCACTCGCCTTGATGTAGACCTGATCGACTGCGGCCGCTTCCTGGTTGGTTTTAACCGCCGCTGCGTAGTCACCCGTGCGGATGTAGACGTGAGCCGGCATGTGAACGATGTGTCCCGCCGCTGGCGCCAAGGCTGCCAGTCGGTTGGCTCCAGCCAGGGCCCGCTCCGGAGACTTCGAGGCTTCCACCGAGTGAATGTAGTAGTGGATGGCGCCTAAATGATTGGGATCCCGTTTGATCACCGATTCGAGGGTCGCCACGATTTCTTCGGTGCCCTCGCGTGGAGTTCCGTTTACCATCCACAATCCCCAAGGATGAAGGTTCATGCCGGATTCGGCGAACAGTGTAGCCGCGTCGAGGTCGTCAGGAAACTGCTTGACCAATTCGCGCATGGCGCTGTGATAGGCCTCGGCCGCCTGCCGACGGTCCGCCTTGGGATCGGCCGGAAAACGCAGCGCCATGGCCTTGATGTAGGCCTGCTCCGCGGGCGAAGCGCTACTCGAGAGATTAACCGCCTCCTGGATAGCTGTATGGGCCGCTGCGAAACGGTCGTCGCTGGCGGAATCGTTGTAGTTGGGCCCTACCGCTTCGGCCACGCCCCAATAGGCCATGGCCAATTTGCGGTCAAGATCTGCGGCACGCTGAAACGAGCGCGCCGCTTCGTCGTGGTTGAAAGCGTAGATTTGACGCAATCCCTGATCAAAGAATTCCTGGGCTTGCGCCTTGTCGGTTGATACAGGGTGATGCAGGTCGCCATAGCCCTGCATCAAAGTCGCTGGCTGCGCTTGAGTGTGAGCCGGATGATCCTGTGCGGTTACCCTGCCGCAGAGAAACAGACCGAATACGACCATACTTGCAACGCCCTTGTGAGTGTAATCGCGATGTTTCCACAGCATACTTTTACTCCTTCTGCAGTCGAATTGATTTGAAGCGCTTGTCGCATCCTCGAACGTTTCGACGAGCTTACTATGCATCACGATGACGGCCCATACTTACCCGCGCGTCTGGCTCTCTTGCCTGCGGCGCGGCACTATGTCACTAACTTGACCTAGCGTCCCGGTAACTTTGCGCAGAGTCCGGGCAATCGTGTGCCTAAGGGCACGCCCAAAAAATTTGTCTCACTACAGGGGTTCGTGCCACATCGTGGATGATGATCTTGATTTATGCGAAGTCTTGACTCGCTATCTGGAGGCGGAGGCTTTTAGGGTCTCGTCGGCGCATACAGGGTCCGACGGATCGAAAGCAGGAATCGAAGGATCTTACGAATTAATAGTGCTGGATGTTATGTTGCCGGACAAGAAAGGGTTTGATGTTCTGCGAGAAATACGACAGCGGGCTCGAACTCCGGTTCTGATGTTGACTGCTAAAGGCGATGAATTCGACCGCGTCCTGGGCTTGGAACTTGGCGCCGATGATTATTTGACTAAACCGTTCAGTCCCCGTGAACTGGTCGCGAGAATTTCCGCCATTCTCCGGAGATCCGGCTGGCAGTCCGACAACAATAACGGGCTCAGGCCTCCCAGAATCAGGTCAGGAGATTTGGAACTCGATTTGGCGGCGCGCATTGTTACGAAAGCCGGCGAGCCTTTGAATTTGAACATCGGCAGAATTTGATTTGTTGCACCTGTTTTTCGAAGCGCCGGGGCAAGTACTGACGCGCGACAAACTCGTTGAGCGTGTGCTTGGCCGAAAGTTCTCCCCTTTTGATCGCAGTATTGATTTTCACATAACGAACCTACGCCGCAAGCTTGGCGCACAACCAAACGGAGCCGAGAGGATTCGCAGCGTTCGCGGGACTGGATATCTCCTAGCATGGCCCAAGGAATAATGATTACGCGCGTCCCGATCTTGATGTTGACGCATTTCTGGGTTCCTCCCGCGAACAGCCACAACCCTGCACTGGGTAGTGAAAGTGGTGGGAGAAGAAAGCGTTTATGAATCTCATGTGCAAGGTCTTCCGCTTTCGGGATCGAGTACCCGTGCACCGCCTCTTTGTGAAAATCTTCTCCTGGTTCTGGGTGACGGCCTTGGTCATGGCGCCGCAAAGAGACTCTGCGATGCATTCATCACTAAGGGTTCAAACGTCGAACTGCCGGTAAATACTCCGATTTTCCTGCGACTGAATTCCAATGATCCCTCAGTAGCGCAAACGGCGCGATAACCCGTCCGGCGTGTTCTTGGTGCCTTGCGCTCGACGGATCGAGAAGTGCGAGCCAGCGCCTGAAGTTGTCGCTTCTGTAGTGGCAAAGTCACTGGCGCACCTAGCCGAGAGGAAACCACAGTGAACTGGTATCGCTACATCGCTTGTTTCTTCGCCGGAATGTTTCTCGCGAATGCCGTGCCTCATTTCGTGCATGGCATTTCTGGTGACCGTTTCCCGACACCATTCGCTCACCCTCCAGGAAAAGGATTGTCGTCGCCAACCGTAAACGTTGTCTGGGCACTATTTAATCTGGTCGTCGGTTACATCCTGTTTCGGGTCGGAAAGGTTTCGAGCGGCGCCGACGCAGCCCTTGTTATTTTCTTCGCAGGCATCGTTGTGATAAGTACGATGTTGAGCGTACGATTTGCAAAGAAACAATCTACGTAACCTCCCGAGCGAAAACCCGGCGCGATGCATCCTACACCCGACCACTCTGTCGCCATTTAACCTAGCGTGACGATGCCGAACGAGCGACGTTGCTTCGCTTGAATGTGGCTATGCGGATTGCTTCAGTGAAGCCATGTCGATGACGAAGCGATATTTCACTTCGCTTTTGAGTAGTCTGTCGTAGGCTTCGTTAATTTGGTGAATGCGGATTAATTCGATATCCGCAGTGATTCCGTGCTCCGCGCAGAAATCGAGCATCTCCTGCGTTTCGCGGATACCGCCGATCGCGGAGCCAGCGAGCCGACGGCGCTTCATCAGAAAATTAAAGGCGTTGACCGGTGCCGGTTTTTCGGGTGCGCCGACCAGCGTCAGCGTGCCGTCGAGGTTCAGCAATTGAAGATAAGCGTTCAGGTCGTGGTCCGCGGACACTGCGTCGAGGATGAAGTTGAAGCTACCGGCGTGTTTTTGCATTTCTGCTTCGTTTTTTGAGATGACGACTTCATCGGCACCCAGGCGTAGAGCGTCCGCGGTCTTGTTTGCGGAAGTGGTGAAGAGAACTACATGAGCCCCGAAGGTATGCGCAAACTTCACGCCCATGTGTCCCAAGCCGCCCAGCCCTACGATTCCGACCTTCTGGCCCTTGCCGACATTCCAATGGCGAAGCGGCGAATAGGTGGTGATGCCAGCGCAAAGGAGGGGAGCAGTGCCAGCCGGATCCAGTTTATTCGACACGCGAAGGACATACGGTTCTTCGACCACGATGCTGTCGGAGTAGCCGCCGTAGGTGACGCCGCCGAGAATCTTGTCTTCACCGTTATAGGTCAAAGTCATGAAATTTTCGCAATATTGCTCTTCGCCAGCGCGGCAATTGGCACAGACGCGGCATGAATCCACCATGCAACCGACTGCGGCGATGTCGCCTTCCTTGAATTTTTTGACGGCACTGCCAACCTTGACGACGCGCCCGACGATTTCGTGGCCGGGTACGCAGGGATACACTGTCGGCAGCACATCTTTCCACTCATTGCGAACCTGGTGCAGATCCGAATGGCAGACGCCGCAAAAGAGAATTTCAATCTGGACGTCTTGCGGCCGCGGAGAGCGGCGTGGAAGCGTAAACGGCGCTAGTGGAGCCGCCGCGCTGTGCGCCGCAAAGGCTTTCGCGGCAAACGTTTCTGGCTTCTGAGCTTCTTTGACTGCTTTCTGAGCTGCTTCGGTCATGTTTTGCTCCTTGGTGACGAACTGCGAGGGAATTCTGCGCTCTCAAGTGGGCGGGTCACTAGCGGCTCGCGCCAATCTACTTGCAAGTCGTGCCACGCGCAAGGCGTTATTATGACTCCCTGGGCAGCGCAGAACTTCGTCGACATCGAAGTTCTCTCGCTTGGGAAGGGATTCTCAGGTTAGAAAAAGGAGAAGGCTCTGTTAGTTTGGCACTCCGCCGAGCGCCTTATACAGCGCGATTACCGCCACGTATACGTCCCGTTCGCTCTGTGCGACGGAATCTTCCGCCTGAAGCTGGGTGCGCTCGGCATCGAGCAGTTGCAGAAAATCGATTACACCTTCGCGGTAGCGCAGGCGGGCGATGTCCGCGGCCCGTTTGCTCTCGCGCGCTTGATCATCGAGCTTGATCAGCTGAGCTTGTTGCGCGTGATAGTTCGCCAGGGAATTGTCCGTCTCTTCCAACGCGCGGAGAACAGTGTCTTCATAGGATGCCAATGCCTCTTCGGTTGCGGCGCTTGAGCCTCTGACGCGCGCCCGCGCTCTGCCTAAGTCGAACGCGGACCATGACAGTCCGGGCGATACGGACCAGGCGCGCGAGTCACCCGTAAAAAACAGGCTTCCGCGGCCTGCCAGGAAACCAACAAATCCGGAAACGCTGACTTGCGGGAAGAGACTAGCGACAGCGACGCCTTGGCGTTCCGTAGCGGCTGCCAGCCTGCGCTCCGCCGAACGGACATCGGGTCGCCGCTGCAGCAACTCGCCGGGATTCCCGATGGGAAGAGCTTTTGCGATTGCCGGATAGTTGCGCGGTGCGAGATCGGCATTGAGTTCGCCGGGCCGCGTGCCGGTAAGTACGGCCAAGTGGTATCCAGCGCTGGTTACTTCATATTCGATGGCCGGAATCGTTGCTTCCGTTGCGGCAACTCGTGCCGCAGCGCTGGCCACGTCCTGCTCTTCTCCCACACCGGCATCCCGACGGAGTTGCGTAA
>WNGR01003919.1_pt1 | contig 19398 bp, 24 predicted proteins | sample 5407581 | NCBI WGS metagenome assembly WNGR01 (sample SAMN13153383, study PRJNA577476) | soil metagenome | isolation source: 80 cm soil or saprolite under Garry oak tree replicate 2 | place: USA:California | collected 2016-06-15 | reverse complement strand
CGCCCCAAATGTCCCGCCTCGACAGATCCATCATTCCACCGCCAAGTGCATCCTCATAATCCCAAGTGGGCTCACCTGCGCCCTTCATATTCTTCAGCACACCTTGAAGAAAATGGTCACGGAAAAGGTCATCAAGGGGACGCAAGTTGTGGTCGGTGATGTGATCGAGTCTGAGAACCTTTCCGGCAATATCATCGTAGCCGGGAACGAACGGAATGACTACATGCCCGCGCTGTCGGAACGAATGGTGAGAACTGATACCGGGTATAAATGAAAAAAAATGCAAACGTCAGGATTGACAGCAAACTTGTAGTTATCCCATGCATCATGCAAGTCACTCCGAAGCAAAATCACATTTTGAATTGAGTCGATTTTAGTTGGCCCGCCGAGTTCGGGAAGAGTCGCAGGATCCGTGATACAACTTGGATAGCCTTTGTTGACCCACTGGATATTCAGTGTTAGCTTATTGGGAATGAAGGGGGCATGACGGACGTACATCAACGTCATGCGCACATGGGAAAATGTGCGCTGCCTTGAAACGACTAAAGTCACTTCTAACAACCGGGAGACCGGATATGAGGCAGCAAGGGTCACGGGCGCGTGTACGTTCTCGATAGGCTGATGTCTGCAGAAACCATTTAGTTATGTACGCCTTGTGGGGTTGTGCGACATACCCTTAAAGGAGTATTGGAGACGGTTGGATGGCGGAGACGTGACGAAACGGGCGTCAAACCCACAGAGATCGGAGTACCATCTACAATAAATCATGTGAACGGACATGAATCATAAGTGGCAGTCGTTAGATACCTGGTCGGAGAAGAATATATGTTCCAGGGCATGGGAGTTCGCGGGTTCGGGGACAAAGAGCCCCTCGTCGCCCGGACACACTTTCGTCGTATTCGAAAACCGCCCAATGACCCTCGGAAAAAATAACCGTGCGCACGCATCCGTAAAAAAGTTCCCAGTCAATGAAACCGTACTGCCAGAAGCCTAGACGGATAGAAGACGTTAGAAGAACGTCGAAGCCTATTCAACAGCTGACTGGACAAGGTATTGCCATCGAAATCGCGAAGGAAAACGTCCCCCATGACTTCGAGGAGAGGGATGTTGCAAAGGTGGGGCGATAAGGGGATCCGGCTAAGACGAGCCGGTCAGGTGCCAAGGGTCAGAGGGGGCCGGTTCAGTCGGCGAGCGAGACGCGAAGTCGGGCCAGGGTACAAGATGAGCGAGATGATGAACAAAGCGAGTTAGGACTTCGCTTGGAGAGGAGAGGGACCTTGGAGGTACACGAGAGGAATTTTGAGAGCAGAAAAGGATACTTTGATTCGATACATAGAGTCATTTGTTATACTACATTTTTAATGAAAATAAAGTCAAAGTAAAGTAAAGTAAAGGTGAACAAAGTGGCGGAAGAGAGATGCGCCGTGATAGGGGTCTGGAATAACAATACAAGCGAATAATGAAATGTACGAACTGAAACATAAATGAAGTCGATAGTCCCGTAGTCTCCTAAGTGGCCGCGAGCGTGCGCGGCGATTGTAGTCTTGTCCGGTGCGTTTGGGAACGCTCGGGTCGGTCGGGTCGAGCGTGCCGAATATGCAACAAGGGACTGAGACCGAGGAAAGCTGTGGGTGAGTTGTTATAGTCGTTTCAAGGCAGCGCACATTTTCCCGCGTACGCATGACCTTGAGACCACACCCATAAAAATATATAGGGTACTTGGAACGGCAGATGTTTCGTTAACATACAACCAAGTGACCGACACAATAGGGGATATAAAGTAGCTAGGGAAACAGCTGGAAAAGCCCAGAGAATCCTAAGGCCTTTTGCGAGCATATACTCGCTCTACGCGGATATAACTAACAGTGCGTGCTTCTTTTAGCTCTAAGTCCGCGCGATGTTGCAGTTCGTTTACAAGTGGTTCCGGAAACCCACTCCCCAGCAGAAGAGGCCGTCCAGATCGGAGAAAAGTCTGAGTAAACGACGCCAACGGTGAGGAGGGGAGAATGCGTTACAAGCGGATCCTTTGCATTTACTCACCTGTATATCCTCGCGGAAAGTTTCTGAGATAGACCTGATGAAATCGTAATTGGGTTCTCCTGGAGGCATGAAAGGTGCTGTCGGGATAAAATAGTCTTGATAGACGACATCATCAAAGGCCGGGTGTTGTAGGGCCCAACTGTACAGCATGCTGGCAGCATCGGGACTCCCACCTCGTTGGCGAACGGCCATATTACAAAAGGACATCCATCGAGGAAACCACGGCGGCTCCATGATACCTGTGGGTATGGAAAAGGGCTTGAAATCGGGATCATAGACCCTGAAATCGAACTCGAGAATTTCCATGAGCCCACCAGGACGCAGGCATTGGCTGATGTGATCTATCAACGATGGGTAGTCCTTAATCTTAAGCAAAACAAGTTAGTATGGCAACAGTCTCCGCATCTGACGGTCCCAAGCGGGGACCCAGGGACGAACTTACACCAGATGAGACGAGACGAGCATGTACAACGTTGAAATCACCATAGAAATGTTGCAAGCCAAGATTGATATCGTCTACTTCGCTCCTATAATGCTGAAGATTCTAACAGAATGCGGATGCGAGCGCAGGAACACCTCACCTGCAGTTTTGGGGCATATCACTAATAAATATGTTGTCAGGATTGTTCATTGGGGAAATGAATTTGAAGTCACTCGCATAGATTGCATAGGGACCAAGTCAACGGCAACAGCCTGGCAGTGTGGGAAGTCGCGAGCACATTCCATTATCCTGGCGCAACGTAGTATCGGGGCAGCGTTGAGAGGCAGACGAAGACACACCAACTTCCACTTCCACAACCCAAGTCGAGAACGGATTTGGTTTCCCAAGGGGTATCATCCATAACCTCAGCCATGGGTGGAGGATATGCACCGATTATCTTCTTAAACATGTCATGCTGTTTGTCTGCACAAATTTTGTTGAGATACTCGAAGGAAGGCTCAAAAGACGGAATACCAAGTCTGTCGAGCTCCTCATCATCCGCCGGGAGTTTATAAACTTCCGAGTAGTTGTTTAGGCCCCTCCCGTATTCGTGACGATAAGAAGCTGCTCTTAACGAGCTTGTGGCTGAGTACACAGAGGGGGCGGGAGATCCGGAACGCATGGAGACATCGTAAGAGGTGGCTGAGCTGGGTGCACTGCGCAATGAGAAGATGTCGGATTCGACGTCCGAATGCGAATCATCATCGATGTGATCGTTCATCGTTGGGGAATAGTCAAAGAGGACAGAGAGTGGGATAAGTGTGACATATAAAAGGCCGCACGATGATCATTAACGCACGTACAGCTCGGACCCGCGAAGCACGCAAATGGTCGCGGTGTGATCACAGTCGACCTCTGCGCGCGTCTCCGGCGGATATCCCCAAAAAAGCCGAACTACCCAACCCAACGCTGCCCATCGGCGGTCCTCATTCGACCGCCGTACCGGCCTCGAGGTTGTTCATCGCCTAAATCCGGCTCGGCGCGAACCCCATGACACCACGTATCCCTGTCTTCCTATATTTCCCCCCTCTTCTCCCCCCTTCTTTTTTTTACTGTAAAAAAAAAGAATTACCTTGCTTTTATGATGGAAGGTATGAGCAAATCGAAACCTGTCATCCGGGTATTTGGACAACCCATTTCCCGGCTTTCGGGTAGCGCTGCACATTCGTGTCCGTTCACTCAAAGAACAAAGGAACAACAACATGCAGAAGAAGTATTGTACTGTACAGTGTACAGCAGACAGGACAGCAGACTATAATCAATGACGCCCGACTACAACCACTCAACACATTCCCACAATGGACCGATCACCCGCGCACTGATCACGTATAAAAGAGCCGCTAGCCCCAACTGTTACGTTGGTGTAGACAACGCTTTGTCATCCTCGTAAAGCGCTGGTACGGCTAACGGACACTTAGGGGTGACATGTTACGCGACGTCGACTGCAGCGAGTATGTCACCGTTTCTTGAGTGCCTCGAATCTCTTGGCTAGCATCGCGAAGTCATCCAATGGTTTGGGTGCTGCGCTTTCGCTCCCGCCTTTCTCGTCATCATCTTCCGTTGGCGGAATATCCGGGAGTTTCGGTGTCCCGTCCCCAGAAGTGAACGTGGACTTGTCGCTGTTGGTTTGAGTGGCAATATTCCCTGCATCATTGGGAGGCACGTCCTAACGAAGTTGGCGATTAACCAATCTGCAAACCGCAAGAGAATGGAGGGTATCCGCTGACCGCCAGTCCCTGAACTTCGTCACTTTGATCGTCACCGGCTTGCTTAAGACCTGGGTTCCACTGTACTCCATAACCCTTGGCTATCTCCGTGATATATGCCTCCACAAGGTCGGCGGATGGCATATTATTAGTGATCTTCTTCATCACCTGCCGGTGTTACGTTGTTGGACGTCGAAAAAAGTGACGTGAAGCTGGGACCTCACCCTCTCGCTAACGCAACCGTCTCGGTTCTCCATCACCGCCGCGGAGAATTCCCTGCCATACTTGTGCATGAGAAGATCCCGAAGGACATGTAGCTCTAAGAACCAGGGCGCTCGAGCTCGGAACACACTACATCGTGATTACGCACCTTTGAGCTCTGTACGCGGTGCCGCATAGATAATACTGCAGATGCCTTCGCTGACGGCAGGGTCAGGTTCTCTCGTACTAAATACGAGAGATGATGCTTTAGACGAAAAGCATAGTATATCAGATATGTGCCCGGCTCACTTCAGTTCTACAAGGCCGAAACGCGCTATTAGGAGTTCGCAATACAACTCCAAAAGCTCCAAGAGCTCGAGGTAGATATCTTCGTTTATTACTTCGAGGAGAACTGTGAGAGACGAGAGCCGACATGAGAAGAAATACGAAATACTGCTTTCCACTTTGATACGCGAAGTCTCGACCTTGCCTCTCTCCAGTAGCGTGGCAATATCGCGACGCGCTGCTTTAGCCTGGGCCTCCTTCTTTTCCTGCAGCGTTCTCAAACGCTGGACCGATAGGCTGTAAATAGACGATCGTTACTACTAGTGAAATACTCGCAACATCCTAGCTGCGGTGACACACCGTAGCTGGACCTGGGAAAAGGTCAGGAGAGTACAAGCTGTCGATGAGGATCTGTCACACCTTGGCTTTTGTAGAGCTCCATGGCGCCATTGTTGGAGTACCACTGCTGCTGTCACGGTGATAATAGGTTGGTTCTGGTCCGAAGTCGCAACGCCTCGGCGTCTCGGATGGCGAGTGCTGTGAGTGACGGATATGGGTCGGTCACGGCATTTGGCTACGGTGAATTGAATTGTATCGAGTGCCCGCCGAGCCATCAATCAAATCGTTCCGCATTCTGCACGTTCCGCCCCTGACGAGATCGTCCCCATCATTTGCATCGCATCATTGACCTTTGTTGTTGTTTCTAGTACTTGGGTAGTGTCCTATTCGGCTGAAATATGAGAACAAGCAAGTTCTTTGATTTTTGACCGAGTCAGTCGCGATGGTCGCTAGGGCATCTTGGAGTTCAATCTGCAGAATGTTCTTGAGGTACCGGCACACATTTACGTCCGTTCGCCGTTTGGCTATCTCTTGACGGATCACAACATCCTGTGCTGTGCCCCATTGTGATCCTGCATCTGGGATGCCGCTGGGCGGCTTCACACACCTGCTTGTGATTTCTCCACTCCCTGTCCCGACCCTGTTCATTCACGCGACTCTTCTCTTTCTCTTTCTCTTTCTCTTTCTCTTTTACTTTTCAGTAAATTTCAGTATCTATGTCCGTTTCACCTTCCTTCAATCGTCCCCGGTCTCTCCGTCTTTCGATAAACACCCCAGCCCTCCGAGATTACGTAACCGCCACATCCTCCCCACTCACCTCTTCTGCACGAAGGGAGCCATGGGGCTTTGAATCCCCCTCAGGAGAATGCTACGAGCGAATATGCTCCGTGATTTCCCTTTATGATTTTTCCTCCTCGGATCCAGATCACCTCTCCTTTAGAAAAAACGAAGTTCTAGACATTGTCAGGCAGGAGGAATCAGGATGGTGGGCCGCGGTGCGAGGTGATGGATCCGAAGTAGGCTGGGTTCCCGCTTCGTACGTTCATACACTCTCGGACGATGCAGCTGAAAGGCCCTACACCGCTCTGGAGAAGACACGGATTCCCGAGTACGGAGCCGATCAAGAAAGCGTCAGATCTGCTCCCTCGTTCTTGACTCGGTCAGGCGATACCCCGTCATCTCCAGATGTGACGTACTCCGACAACGACACGACCCAGGTGCGACGTTCTTTCCGCACTGGACATGTGTACAACTGCTGAACAACGTTCCATAGAACACTGTTGGGTCTGACTCCTCATCCCCCCCGTCGTCCAACTGGTCGGACTCTCCTAGCGTTACCCGCAAATCCCATGACATTCCCGCAACGGAAGATGATTTTCAAGTTTCGCTACCAAACTCTGCGCTTCGCGAGACAGAAAATGCTCTCACAGTCTCTGATTCATTATTTGCCCTTCCTTCTGTTTCCCAAAGAGCACGCCCTCCCCTTAAAATAGATAAATCTCTCCCTGCATCGCCCGCACCAACCACTCCTAGTTCCGGTGATATTGAATCCAAGTTCGGTGTGCTGGGCCGCAGCTCCTCTGGCGGTGCCATTGATTTACAAGATCGCACTCGGCGGCGACGACCAGTCCTACTAGACGATCAATCGTCTCTACTGAGACTGTCCACCATCATACGAGCGCGGACTTCCGACCAATTATCGGACCTCGTTAGCCCGTCAAGGCCACCTCCACCTCTGTCACCATCCGCCCCTCCATTTCTACCCTATGCGCACCCCCGACCTGGAAAAATTCTACAACTTACGGGAGATGACAGTGCGCAGGCGTTCCACAACGCTAAACAAGCTCAAGCCAATCTCCCGTGGTATCTTAAACATCAACATGGTGAAGAAGAAATCAAGCTGGAGTTTGATGGTACAGTCAAGGCCGGTACTCTTCCCGCTCTCGTGGAGCGTCTAGTAGTGGACCCTTTGCGTGAGGAACCTGTTACTGCATCAGTTGCCATCATCTGATCCCCTTTGTTTCAGGGGTGTCCCAGCAAGAAATGTTTCGTCGCGCTTTCCTTGTCACATTCCGCACCTTCGCGACATCTACGGAGGTCTTTGATCTCCTAGTCGCGCAGTACGAATTGGAGGTACCGCAAGATATCACCGAGGATGAATTTGACCACTGGAGGCGGGAAAAGCTGCGCCCTACCCAAAAGCGCGTTTTGACCGTTCTGACGATGTGGCTGGAAGAGTATGACCTCCTGAACCAGGATCCGGAAGTCGCGCCAAAACTGCAAGATTTTTTATCTCTTATCATCAGCCCTTCCACGCTAGCATTAACGGCAAAGCACATGTTGAAATCCCTCGAACGTTTAGTAAGATTCTAAGGCTTTGGGACCTCGTCCGGCTTCTGATTCCGTTTCAGACGTTTGCAGAGCCCGTGGCGCCTGAAACGGTCATCATGCCTACAAAAAAGTGGAAGAAGGTGCGGAAAGGAGACAACCTGGAGTTGGTTCGCGTGGACCCCATGGACTTGGCCCAGCACCTCTCTCTGTTTGAATCAACGCTGTACCGGAATATCCGTGCTCAAGAGTGCTTTCTCTGGACAAAGACCAAGGAAGGTGACATAGTTAAGAATATCCAAGCCTTCTGCGCCACCCACGATATGCTGGCCGATTGGGTGAAATGCAGCATTCTCGAAGTTGATGCACTAGGGAAGCGTGCGAACGTGCTGGACTTTTGGATTCGCGTCGCTGAGGTGTGTCGGATGAACGACTGCGCCCAAGTCCCATTTATTAACCACGTTCTGCAGAAATGTAGATTCCTCAACAACTTTTCGTCGATGAGTTCCATAGTGGCGGCATTGTCAAGCGTTTTGATCTCGCGCTTGCATTTCACGTGGCTCAACTCGAGTAGGGAATCATCTCTGGAACCTCTCCGTAAGGTCATCCACCCGGCCTCCAATTATGGCTACTATCGCGGTATACTGGGGGCCATCGAGGGACCTTGCGTCCCTTTCGTCGGACCGTTCCTGAAAAATATCGTTTACGCTCAGGAACAGCACGCGGACAACGTTGTTGTCCAATCTGGAACCAGACCAGAGCGGCAATTTACTCTTATCCACTTCGTAAAGCGACAGAAGTGGTACGAGATTACCTTGCAAATGCTTCGCTTTCAGGCAAAACCATATCTCATCGCTGAGATTCCCGAGATGACAAACTTCATTACGAGCCAGATGACACGGGCAGTCGCAAAGGGGGAGCGTTGGTACTGGCAACGAAGTGACGAATTGCAACGAGCCGAGCTTGTTCACGCCGATATAAAAAAAGGCCTTGAAGCTGCCGGGTTCTGACCATCCATTTAATTTTTTAATTTTGTCTTGTTCCACGGGTTTCTTGCTTATCTATCCGATGTCTCTCTGAGCAGCATCATGCAATATTACACATAGCTTTCTGTATAATACCACAACTAGCTTGACCTTGTCTCGAATTTAACTCATATGTACTCGTTACTGGAAACTCATCGGGAGGAACTGGTCATTAATGGGATGTCGAGAGCCCGGGTAATAAACCGTGCATCAATAAGCGAGTCAACACAGCAACGAACAAGGGCAATGATACTACAAGTGGTATGGGGGGACCGTACGCGCTAGCTGTGTCAGAGAGAAAACGCGGGAAAAGGGCCCGTCAATGTGGATCTAGGGGCTACGCCCATGAGAAGAATCACCGCAAAGTAGCAGGGCAAATAGTAACAAAAGGGAGCAGCTTAGCAGTTACACTGATCCGCAGAGGTGGAGGGCCGTTGCTGCTTATTCAAGTCTACCCCCGCCCTGCTAGCTGTGGCACCCGCACGACCAGCGCCTCCTCTTGATGCAGGTTGTGCGGTTGTGGGAAGCTTCTTGGCTGCGATGGATGATAGGATTGTCAATGACATCCAGTACCAAGGGGGTATGGACTGACCGATGCGGGTAAATATATCTGAGACACCCTCGCCACTCTTGGCGCTGGTCTCAGCCCACATCAAACCTTCTTCTTCCGCGTACTTCTGCGCTTCTTCCTGTGTCACTTGCCGCCGGGCAGCCAAATCCAATTTATTGCCACAAAGAGCAATTACGATGGACGGGTCGGCCTGACGTTGAAGTTCACGAATCCAGTTGCGGGCTTTCTCTAGTGAGGCTGTCTGAGTTATGTCATAAACCACAACTGCGCAGTTCGCGTTGCGGTAGTACATGGGCGCCTTTTACAAAGGGTCAGATCAATGGGACCATAGGGCGTGGAACGCATACCAGTGACTGTGGTATAACGGCAAAGACCGGAAAATAAATACATCTCAGTGCCCTTTTGTGAATGCCACGAATGTGAACGGACCTTGTAGCGCTCCTGACCTGCAGTGTCCCTGTGGAGAATGAGAACGTTGACATGGAGTAATTTGTTTGATGGAATATGCACACCAGATCTCAAATTTGACAGAAGTGCCATCTTCGAGGTTTACCGTTTGTGTGAGGAAGGCGGCTGTTAGGTCAAGGAGGTGAGCTGTCACCGATGGCGAAGCGTAAGGACAACGGGCCTCCAATTGTACTTTCCCGATAGTCATCAAATTGGTCCTTCACAAAACGTAAGACCAGACTAGGGGGTAGGAGGACATGGGGGTCAATAGGTTCAACGAAGAGAGCAGAGGAGGCACAAACCTGGATTTACCAACGGCCGATTCACCTGAATAGAGAGGGTATAAGTACGAAGTTGAATCAAAGGCTGATTAATGCATACCGAGTAGAACGAGTTTAAATTGGAGTTGTTTAGACATGAGCGGATGAGGTGACGGTGCTAGCAGTTCCGAATAACACAAGCCAAGCACACTAGCACAAGCACACGTACAGCTCCTCTTCTTCGGCAAACTCCATTAGCCGTGTGAATCTACTTCTTTCTTCGGAAATACCAATATCCTTATTTTATTTTATTTTGCTTTGTCAAGTGATTCTTTTCTTCTTCCACACCTTCACGTCGTCGTCGCCGTCATCGTCGTCGCTGTATCTTTCCTGTTGCAGAGTACAACGTTGTCCCTTCTCCTCCCAACCTCGCTCTACTTTCTAAGCCTTCGTTATCTAAGCCACATCCAACACCCGTCGTTCTTCAGTTCCGCGATTCAACTCTTACCGCCCTATTTGAGTTCTGAAGAGAGGAGGAAATCATTATGAGTCGCCACCATCCTTACGGTCCACCATACGACAACGCTGGTCCTCGCAGAGGTGGTCCTCCCTCCGGTCCCGGTCCTGATAGATACCATCGCTTTGACGGCCCCCCGCGTGGAAGGGGCTTTGGTCGTGGAAGAGGTCGTGGCTCCTTCGCGGGGGCTAGTCATGATTTTGCAAGTAGTCATCCAATATATGACCAAGCACCTTCTCAAGGGAATATGGGTGGCTATAACAATTACGACAATTCTGGACCCAATCAGGACTCGTTCTATCAGAACGGTGGTTTTGCGAATCAGTTCAGTGACTCAGATACCCCAGGTGGATATGATCAGAGCTATGGGAACGGAAATTTCCAAGGTGCGCTAAGTTGCTGAATCAATTTGAGTTTGTGAACTGCAGGCACCAGCCGTTCGTTCGTTCGTTCTGGAGGTTGAGGCAAAGTCTATTCCCTCGACGGCCCATTGACTTGCATACCCACCGTCTCTAAAGTTTGAACCAATCCCCGACGCGTGTGGTCAACTCTGGCCCTGTTTAAGAGAACGAGCATTTCCTCGCACCGTCTGCCGTGATTGGTTCTGTGCGCGAAGTTATCTTGCTCTGTGGCTTCAATGTGATCCGTCGTGCTGGCGACTTCCAAGCACATATCTATAATGCTATCCTTGCTTTTCCGATTTTCTGGCTCTCTTTTGAAGTTAAGCGGCTCATCTCACACCGAATATTCTCGTTAGATGGTCCAAGTCAAAGTTTCGGCGGTCCTGGAGGATATGGAGCGCGACTGCCCAAGCGCGGTCCAAAACGTGAAAGAGACGATAAGGTGCACGAGTCTATTATTGAAGAGCGTATACAGCGCGAGCGTCCCTGCCGCACACTATTTATCCGCAACATTAAGGCGAGTGTCACGTTGAACGGAGCGCAGGGCATCTGTAGCGGGATGCGCAGTGAAGATGAAGACTAACTTGTGGTTCTATGCGTTTCCAGTATGAGACTAACAGCGACGAGGTTCGCCGACAATTTGAAGAACACGGCGAGATCAAGACATTTTTTGATCTGATTGCAAACCGTGGTATGGTGTTTGTCACCTTCGTAAGTGTTCGACACATTTTCTCTCCCGAGTTAGATGATTTAACTGGGACGGCAGTATGATCTGCGTGCTGCAGAAAGAGCGCGAGAACGGTTGCAGGGTTCGGAGATCAGTGGGAGACCTGTCAGTCCTCTGGTGTTTGGTCAATATGCGTAATTCACACGGAGTACCAGATCGATGTCCATTATTCGTTACCACGGGATGACAACTTAGCCAAGGGCGGTGACAAAAATCAGGCGAGTAAAATCTTGCCTCTGTTGATTTCTGACATCATAACTGGATGTTCATGCAGGAGTTGCAAGGGACATTGCTCGTGACCTTGCGCAACTCTAATCAAGCTATTGATGACGGTGAGGTGCGGAGGAAGTTCCAGCAATTCGGTGACGTCAAATCTGTCCGGCCGGTGGGGGAACGTCATGAGTCAGTTTCATCCCTCCGCGTAAAAATGATGGGACTCACACCTGCTTCTTTAGTCAACGTTATGTTGAGTTCTATGACACAAGGGTAAGCTATTTGCATCATCACTGCAGGGCACATCTGATATCCGGGCGAAGTCTGCCGAAGAGGCATTTGATCGTTTGCGTCATCAAGGCCTTCAAGACGGTGTGATGGATATTGTACTGGCGTGGGAGGAAACTGCGGGACCAGGATCTCGGTGTGTAGCGTTTGCATCCCCACCGGCAATTGTGTTGACTGTCCTATTGGAATATTTAGTCGCGATGAACGTGAATCTTTTCGCGACTGGGACGACGCCCCACGCCCTGCTCCTTTCCGAGCTAGAGGGCGGGGTCGAGGTCGAGGTCGAGGATTCGCTGGACACGATGACGACCGCCGACCCCACTGGGATCGAGATCGAGAACGTCCGAAGCGCTATGACGATGACCATGGCTCCGGAAGAGGTGGTGGCCGTGGCTCTTACAACGATCGATTCGATGCCAATAGGGACGAGGGATACAGTAACGCACCTCAAAATACTTATGGGTTATCTGGCCAGTCACAGTATACTGAGCCTTCTGCGTCTGCGTCTGCTCAGGTGAGTGAGAGACGACTTCAGATTGTTGTCGACGTTTGTAATCTTTATTCTTTCGTTCACAGCCAGTCGAAGACCGCATTGACCAAGCGCGCAAAGTTCAGCAGGTGAGTTGGTTTCCTCAGTAACGGCCTCAGACGAATGTAACCATTTCTTACAGTTACTGGCCGCACTCAAACAACCCCAAGCAGCGCCAGGAGCGCCGCCAACGCCGGTACAGGCCCAGCCACCTGCTCCGGTACCCCAAATCCCGCAGATGCCACCGAATTCTTTCTACCCGCCTGCCCAGACTATACAACAGCCTCCACCTATCTACCCCGGTGCTGCCCCTCAGACCACTGGTGGCTTTCCATCACTATCTCAAACAAGTCTCCCTCAAAGTGGTCCACCACCTGCTCAAGGCAATCCTCTCGCCAATCTCCCGTCCAACATACTTGCACTATTACAAAACGTACAGGCTCAACAACCGTCGGGTACCCAACAACCGCCGCAGAGTACGACACCATTGCCTGCACCATACGGCGCTGTCCCACCAACACTGCCACCAGGACAGATGCGTCCTTCTATGCCACCACATTTGGCAGGACTACCTCCGCCCACTGTGCCGATGCAAGGTGGGTTGGGAGGTGATTACTCTGGACAGATGATGAATTACTTTGTAAGTCCCGCAACCTCATTTTCGACTTTTCCACAGTGACCAATGATGTTTCCACTCATTGTAGGCTGGTGCCAAAAGGTCATGATGCATATGACGAGCGATTTTTTTTTTGTCTTTGTGTTTATTCATCTCTTATGTTGTGGTTTTACTGGGTATACTTCACCTAGGTTACCCCTTTTGTGAGGTACTTGCATCTACTAACCTTCATCATTACCTCGTATCACTATGACATGAGATTATATTATCTGAATGACCGCCGGAGAGCGTACTGCGCCTTCACCGAGATATATCGGTCTCAATAGTTTCCACATTTGCAAGGGACAAAGGATTCCGCATGGATAACCCTATCAATTGTCGGCGACTGCTAACAGGGGCTATTCTATATTTGGGTGACGTAGGATAAAGATTGGTCTAAACGAGTTTGCAAAATGCGAGCAGTGTACGTGAAGTCATGCCATTATTATAAGAGTTGTACCACACTGATATCGGTCATTCAAAGTTCGGAAGAAGTAGCGTTAGGAATTAGCGACTTTCCAAGTGCTTGGAGAGCATCTTCGCGGAAGGGCGGTATCCAGAGGTCGTCACTCTTCAGGCGCGCCATGAGTTCGCGAGCAACAGCGACCGTAGACGGAGGCATCCCTGCCAACTGTGCAACTTTGAGTCCGTGGCTGTCCTTGTTCACACCTGGCCGCAGGCGGTGCGAGTACGTGAAAGAGCCAAACTAGATAGGGTGTGAACATGGAAAAATTCCGATACTTTTTAAAAAGGTGTCTCACCTCCGTCTCCTGTACATCGGTACAGAAGAACCCTATTCTCCCAAACGGCCCGGCGCCTCTGTAGTCTAAGGTGCACCCGAGCATATCGCTCAGCTCGTGGAAGTGTGTAGCGAAAAGCGCTCGGCTGTTGTTCTTGAAGTAAAGGTGGTGCACCACGGCGAAAGCTATGGCCAACCCATCTCTGACAGAAGTTCCTCTGCCCACTTCGTCCATGATGACCTGACAGAAGATTCTTTAGTTGAACTTTGTTGTTCTCGCCGACAGAAAGTGCTTTTGACTCACGAGGCTTCTCGGGGTAGCTTTCTTGAGAATATCTGCTGTTTCTTGCATCTCTACCATGAAAGTACTCCTGTCACGAAACAGGTCGTCCTTCGCGCCAATTCTTGAGAAAAGACGATCCACGATCCCGACTTGAGCATAGTCTGCAGGCACGAAGGAACCCGACTGCGCGAGAATGGCAACGAGAGCGGTTTGCCGGAGGAGAGTGGACTTGCCGGCCATATTGGGGCCAGTGATGACGTGTAATTGTGAGTCCGGCGAGAGGGAAACCGTATTCGGGGTGAACATTCTTCCAGAAGACAGCAGGCCGATTTCGACAGTAGGATGGCGCCCGTTGACGACGTGAAATGAACAGCTGAAAGAGGAGACTCAGTAAGGTCCACTTAAATTCCACCACAAAATAACGCAACTCGTCTGTGATGTTCGGTCTTGTGAAGTGCATATCGGAGGCGAGTCTGGCAAAACCCAGCGTCACATCCAGCTCGTCTATGACCCGAGCGTTTCGCCGTAGCTGGGTCTCGTGCATCTTCACCTGCGTGTTTGGTTAGAGAAAACCGAAGGCGCCGGGTCCTTCGTGTGATGTATGTACCTCATTCCTCAGCGCCTCGAACGCAGCCTTCTCAGCTGAAGCGATGCTCTGAGATGTTTCTAAGAGTTCGCTTCCAACCTGTGCCCAACCCTGACGTCACGGTGCTCAGATCTAGCTCGAACCCTGTGTGTGAGGGGCCATCCTCTCACCTGGTGGAATAAACAGCAAGTTGAGTTGCTCTCTGCTATGACGGTGAAGGCGGGCGAGGCCTTGGCTTTTGCGGTATCTCGCTTGGACTTCGCAATATGGACGTGCAGACCGTGCAGCGGAGACGAACGCAACGTCAAGGACGGCGCATCTGTGGAATGACTTTAAAACCGATGATGCACCTCCCAGATAGAAGGCAGATCGTACTATAATGGCGCTGCAAATCACTTTCGAGGTCCTCCCGTTGCTTCAAGAGTCCCTGGAACCTAGTATGCAGGGTCGAAAGCTCTTCGGAGAACCTATGTGCAGTTAGCACCGGGGATATTGTTCGTGCGTAAATTAGCTCACTCGGGATTGATAGACCACCGGTACCCCTGCTGCCATTTCTCATCGGAGGATTGTTCTTGAGATAGGATTGCATCCTCCTCAAATGCTTCCGATGAACCTTGGGTCGTGGCGCTATCTAAAGCAGTCTGGATTTTTCTTGCTAATTCAGGCAAATCCTCCATCCGCGATGTTAACGCATCGACGCTTGCCCACTCTGGATCTAGGTGGCTGTCCTGCTCTCTCAATTGCAGTTCTCGCTCCAACAAGATTCTGCCTTTGATAAAGGACCAAGTCGAGATTGCTGTACTGATAGCGGCGATGTCGCTGGCACTCCCTCGCCCTAACAAGAATTTTTGAACCGTGCGAGTAACGTCGTCAATACCTCGAAGGCGTTCACGGAAATCACGTCGAAGATGAGGGCGAGCATGGAAAAAGGCAACCAGGGATTGTCGGGCATTTATCTCTGACAATGATGTACTCGGTGAACCTATGGGCTTGTCGTTAGCGCGTCAGCTTTGAGAGAGTAGGAAAGCAATCGGCAGACCCACATAACCATCGAGCAAGAAGCCTTGTGCCACCGCCGGTCACAGTCTTCTTGACGCAACCCAGTAGTGTGCCAGTTGCTCCACCTTCTTGTATTCCTTCTTGGATCTCCAGGGACTTGAGAGTATGAGCATCTATCTCCATTCTAGCCTCGGCGACCTCTTTATTGGGGGCAGAGAGGTCCGGCATGAACTCCAGAAGATTTAACTGGAGGTAACTCGTCAAGAGGTTGACAGCTGAAGTCTCGGGGGACGAAAACGACAGGACATTCCCTTCGCACAATTGCTCGCACTGGGCACGAGTCAACTGACTCCATGTCTTTGGTTAGAACTACTTCCCGCGGTCGAATGCGAGTAACGTCGTCATACAAGTATTCCATTGTGGTGCATTTCGTGAAGAATTCGCCCGTCGATACATCAATCCAGGCCAAGCCCACGTCGTCATGCCCTTCCAATGAGCGAGACGCATCTGAGCTGATGGCCAGGAGGTAATTATTTTCGTAGTGATTTAGAAATGGTTCGTCGATCAACGTTCCTGGTGTAACGATGCGAGCGACCCGTCGGTCAAACAAGAGCCCGGTGCCAGACGGTACGGACCGCGGGAATTCTTCGCACAGCGCAACAAAACGTTTACTTTGTTGGACAAGAGTATTTAGATGCTTTTGCAGATGGACAAGCGGGAAACCACACATAAGGACGGTTTGACTGTCCCATTTTCGAGATGTCAATTTGATGTTTAGAAGTCTCGCAACTTCAGCCGCTTGGTCAAAGTACGACTGCACATACAGCCACATCTTAGGAAGGTTTTGAAGATGGTACTGGGGACACTGACCTCGTAGAACTGTCCAACTCGGGTGAGCAAAATACAATGGGGAAATTTTGCTAAATTCTCCAATATCTCTGTCGCAAGTTGGTTTCGAGGTCGAAGTGCAGGCGACCCATCTATGAAAGCGTGCTTATTCATTGAATGAACCCCATTGCTACCATATAACTGACCAGTTGAAGGTGGCGACTTCACCTGCCTACCTGTCTTCGCCTTCGGCAAGCAAGAGTCAGAGGAAGCGTCCTGAGCATTGGGGGTTGAATCGTCGACGCGCCGGGTGCGTCTTTTACGTGAAGAGTGTGTCGGATGAGATTCCGAAACTATGGGCTCCAACGGTGAGTCAGACGGTATGGGTCGGTAAGACGTAGTTGATGCGCCAGCTATGATTGCTCCAGCTGGTCAAGGGTACAGGGTGTGACCAGGTTAACAAGCCGCTATATGAATAGAGAATAGCGAAGGGCGCACAGGTTTGGGGCATAGCCGATAACCCCTCATGCGGGTGGTCACATGGCGCAACATGTTGAGAAGGAAATTTAGAGTAGATAAACCTTCGAACCAGTAATTGTCCGAGTACAGAGCGATATTTCAAAGCGGAAGCATGAGCAGAACCCAACATACGAACCCGAAAGTGCGCCAATGTCTCTCGGCAAGCGCTGTTTTGGGTTGCATATTTTCAGTCGGAGCTTGAAAAAGCTTCAACCTTTCTGGTGCGACACCCAATTCGTATCCATCGCCACGCTTGAACAACGCCCGTCAGAATGTCATTTGCTGGAAGACGCAGAGGTAACAAGGTCAAGAAGGGTGTTCAATTTACAGTCATGGTTGTCGGTTAGTTCTTCTTGGCACATACATTTATTCTGTAGGTTCGTTTGCTGACTATTTCGTTTGGCTCTTGGCTGTCCAGGTGCCTCTGGCACCGGACGTACCACATTCGTGAATACCCTCTGCGAGTCAGAGGTTCTGTCACACAAGGTTTCCGACAGTCCCGAGATGGCGCACGTAGAAGAAGGCATCAGGATTAAGCCCGTCAATGTCGGTACGTTTCGTTTTTCCCCAATAAATCACGGTTTCTCGAAGGATTAATCTTTACTTGTAGAGCTGGAGGAGGATGGCGTGCGCATTGCCCTAACAATTGTGGATACACCCGGTTTCGGTGACAACATAGACAATGAGTTCGCGTCCGTAGGACCCGTTTTATACGCCATACTCCAGCTCAACAGTTATGATCAGATTCCAGGAGATTGTTGGCCACTTGGAACGCCAATACGACGATATTCTCGCGGAGGAGTCGCGAATTAAGCGTAATCCCCGCTTCAGGGATAACCGCGTCCATGCACTCCTCTACTTCATTCCCCCAACTGGTCACGCGTAAGATCCGTGGTATGTGTTAACAGCGTGTGGTGCTGATGTTACGTTGTGGGTAGCCTGCGTGAAATGGACATTGAACTCATGCGTCGCCTCTCACCTCGCGTAAATGTCATCCCTGTCGTCGGCAAGGCCGATTCCTTGACTCCGAGCGAGCTGCGTGGTTTCAAGAAACGAGTGAGTGCATCATAAACTTGACACCTTTCATGACCCTAAACCTTGAGTATAGATCATGGAAGACATCGAGCACTACGATATCCCTGTTTACAATTTCCCTTATGACGTCGAAGAGGATGACGAAGAGACGATCCAAGACAATAGCGAGCTTCGCGCGCTACTTCCCTTTGCAATTGTAGGCTCTGAGCAGGAGCTCGAAATTGATGGCCAGCCTACTCGCGCTAGGATCTATCCTTGGGGTATTGTTGAAGTCGATAACCCCAAGCACTCTGATTTTAGCAGACTGCGAAGCGCACTTTTAAAGTGAGTCGGCCTTCACTCGCGTGAATTTATTTACAACGTGGATAATAGCTCTCACCTGGCGGATCTCAAGTCTCTGACGCACGACGTATTGTACGAGACGTATCGTACCGAGAAGCTGTCACGCACAGTCCACTCCGACACGCAGTAATGGGCCTAAATTGTTTGGTCGTGTTCGCCGTCACTAATCCGCTGTATCTATAGTGATTCGTCGATTCTTCCTGAGGAGCTCGCTACTCAAAGTGTGCGCCTGAAGGAAGAGCAACTGCGCCGGGAGGAAGAGAAGGTTCGCCAATACTCGGATGCGTGAGTTATCCATAATACTGATGAATGCACGTGTTAGCTCCGGGAAATCGAACTCAAGGTGCAACGCGAAATCAACGAGAAGCGGCAGGAACTCCTCGCGAAGGAGGAATCCCTTAGGTTTGTACTTATCTAGAAAGTAGCATTTCCGTCCGCTGAGAAACGATATAGGAACCTTGAGAGTCGACTCGCGGCACAGGGTACTTCGGGCGACTTCCGTGACTAGTTTGTGGCATGTTGTGGGGTTCGGAAAAGTAAAGACATTTGTTGAACGCACGGACGATATTGTATACCCCCTAGCGTTCATTGATTTTGTTTTTTTCTTTGTTGACCACGCTCGTTTGAAATTTGATGTCCCCCCGGTGCTTGGGAGTGGGAGTAATAATTTTGAGGTTGAATGATCGACTTTACTAAGAAAGGTAAAACTGCACCACGACCAACTTGAGCTCGCCCTTGTCGTCCTCGTCCCCGTCCCCGTCACCATTGAGCGTGGTATCCTCATAGATTTCGACTTGGATCATTCATCTTTCATTCTTTTTGTCGTAAACGCTGTACGCGGCCTTTAACGCGACTCTTGCACCCCTCGTTCATGCAGTTTGGTGTCCCTCGTCAACCTTCGGTTCTCACTCAATCCAACAGCGATTGGGACTCATTTCACCCACAACATGATGCTGGTCCATCCAACTCGATGTCTCCTTCCCCATACATCTCCACGTCCTTAGCCCAGCGGAGACGCTCATCCGCCTTTCATCCCCCTCCTCAACCTCCTCCC
>WNGR01002698.1_pt1 | contig 19400 bp, 18 predicted proteins | sample 5407581 | NCBI WGS metagenome assembly WNGR01 (sample SAMN13153383, study PRJNA577476) | soil metagenome | isolation source: 80 cm soil or saprolite under Garry oak tree replicate 2 | place: USA:California | collected 2016-06-15 | reverse complement strand
ACCAGGTGAGTTGGGGCAATGCCTTGTACGCGCAAGGCCAGGCTGCATCCGCTCCGCCATCGAGCCAGAGCATTGCACGGCTGTTGTATGCAGATGGAGTTTATATAGATACCCACAGCAATGCTGCCGACTTTGTGGTGAGTGCCACGTCTTCGCCCGGCGCGGTCAATATGCAGGAAGCGGCCGCCGCCGTGCAAACGCAGGCCGCTGTTAACGCCCCGAGTTTACCGAGTGTGCCCATCGCTGGTTGCGCGCCGCCAAGTCCAACCGGAGCCGGCACGGGCGATCCTTTGCAGCAGCCAACAGCCGCAGATTCTCCACCAGCTACAATCACCTCGCCGCCTACGCTGTCGGGTTCGACCGTTGCCAGTTCGCCGCCAGCTTTTCCGGCCTCAGACATAGGGCTTGTAACGCCACAAATTACCGAACTGCTACCAAACCCTGCACCGCCCCAAACCGACGCAGACGGTGAATTTATCGAACTCTATAACAGTAATGATGTGCCATTCGACCTGAGCGGTTTTGGGTTGCGAGTAGGACTTACCGCACCGCACCACTACAGTTTTCCTGCGGGAACGAGCTTGCCGGCGAAGAGCTTCATCGGATTTTTCTCTGCTCAAACCGGGCTTACGTTATCTAACGCCGGCGGTCAAGCGGCGTTGCTTGATCCGACGGGCATAGTTCTTAATCAAACGGAGCAGTATGGCATCGCTAAGGATGGCCAGGCATGGGCGTTAGCTGACGGCAATTGGTACTGGTCGACCACGCCTACACCGAACGCAGCTAACGTTATTACAGCGGCTGTGGCATCTACGGCCAAGAAAACGTCTGCAAGTAACGCGGCCAAAAAAGCCAGTAGTGCCAAACCCGCCCCCGCTCCGAAAGCCAAGACTACAAAAGCGAAACCTCCTATCGCGACCACGCAAAGCGGTGCATCGTCCGGGCAGCCCAGCTCGTTCCATCCGGCCGTGCTTGCGATAGTCGCCGGCTTCGCGCTACTATACGGTCTATATGAATACCGACAGGACGTGGCAAACCAGATCTACCAGTTCCGTGCAAACCGAGCAACTCGCCGAGCAGCTCGGGCGGAAACTGAAGGGGGGTGAGGTGGTTGAGTTGGCGAGCGACCTGGGTGGCGGCAAGACGACATTCGTGCGCGGATTGGCGCGCGGATTTGGCAGCTCTGAGCGCGTCAGCAGCCCGACTTTTACAATTAGCCGTGTATATCAAGCTGGCGACCGGCGCCTGTATCACTTTGACTTTTATCGCTTGTCCGAACCTGGTCTTATTGCCGAAGAGCTGGCCGAGGCGATTGGCGAGCCGCGAGCAGTTGTAGTCGTAGAATGGGGCGATATAGTGCAGGACGTGTTGCCCAAAGAGCGACTCACTATTGCGATTACGAATGCTGGAAATAATATGCGTAGCCTGGCTTTTCACTACCCTGCCTCGTTAGAATATTTAGTAGAAGGCTTGCAGTGATGCTCATTCTCAGCATCCGTACCGACAAACCCGAAGCCGAAATCGGTTTATTTGACGGCCAAACCCAGCTTGCCTACAAAACTTGGCAGGCGCACCGCGAACTTTCCAATACCATTCACATCAAGATTGAACAGTTGTTGGATCAACAGCATAAAAAGTTCCAGGATGTGCAGGGCATTGTTTGCTTTCAGGGACCTGGCAGTTTTACGGGTTTGCGGATAGGACTGACGGTTGGCAACACCTTGGCCTACAGTTTTAATACCCCGATCGTTGCCGAGCGGGACGAAGGCTGGCTGCAAAAGGGAATCACACGACTCAGGAACGGCAAGTCCGACGCTCTCGCCCTTCCAGAATATGGCGCTGCCGCACACATTACGGTGCCTAAAAAGTAGACATTTCTTTCTGCCGCCAAAAGAATGCGCCATGGAGCGCCATGGGCAAATCTATGCAGCTGCTGAGTGCTCAGCGTCCATAACAGCGCTGCAAGCGCGTTGTCTCGATGACCCACTAAGTAAAAAATTGACCCTTGCGCGGTGCTCGCGTATAGTTTTAGGCAGGGATTTGCTATTCTGAAAGCAATCCGATCTGATTCTTATTTAACTAACTCGTTTTTCAGGCCATCCCTTACGGCTAATGAAGTGAAAGTGATTGTCGCACAAGGGCTGCGCCTGCACGGATAGAAAGGATATATATGGACCCAATTACCATAGTACTTGCTGTGGCTGGGCTTGCTGTTGGTTTCGGAGCCAACACCGTTATCACGAAACAAAAAATTGGCTCGGCTGCCGATCAAGCTGACAAGGAGCTTGACAAAGCAAAACGCGAAGCCAGCAAGATGGTGAATGAAGCGCGGGACGAGGCTGCCAAATTAGCCGAGGACGCGCGCAAAGAAGAACAATCGCGCCGCCGGGAGCTGAAGGAGCTTGAACAGCGCTTAGTCGGCCGCGAAGAGGCGCTCGACAAGAAGCTGGACGATCTTGACAAGCGTACCGAGCGTCTGCGTCAGGGCGAAACCGAGGTCGAGCAACTCAAAGACGAAATTCGCGACATCCGCGGCAAGCAACAAGAAAAACTGGAAAAAGTCGCCAAACTAAGCCGCGAAGAGGCGGCCGAAAAACTCATGCAGATGACCGAGCGCGACATCCGCGGCGATCTGACCGGCCTGGTTGCTAAATTGCAAAATGAGGCCAAAGAAGAAGCCGAAGAGCAGGCGGCGCTGATTATCACGACCGCCATGGAACGCATGGCTAGCGAAGTGACTGCTGAACGCACTGTCACCAGCGTGAAGCTTGAGGACGAAGAGATGAAGGGCCGCATCATCGGCAAAGAAGGCCGCAACATTCAGGCCTTACAGCGTGCCACCGGTGTTGACATTATGGTCGATGACACACCGGGCTATATCGTACTGTCGAGCTTCGACCCGGTGCGTCGTGAAGTCGCTCGCCAGGCGCTCGAAATGCTCATGAAAGACGGCCGCATTCATCCGGGCCGCATCGAAGAAGTCGTTGAAAAAGCCCAAAAGAATGTTGAAAAAGAAGTAGTGCGTGCCGGCGAAGACGCCGCCCGCGAGGTCGGCATCATCGGCATTCCAAAAGAAATCCTGCATTTGCTGGGTGAACTGCGCTTCCGCACCAGCTACGGCCAGAACGTGCTCAAGCACAGCACCGAAATGGCGCACATTGCCGGTATGATCGCTGAAGAGGTCGGCGCCAACGTCAAAACCGCCAAATACGCAGCCTTGGTACACGACCTCGGCAAAGCCCTCACCCACAAAATAGAAGGCAAGCATCACCACATCAGCGGTGAAATGCTGCGCAAATACGGCGCACCCGAAGCGGTGGCCCTGGCTGCCGAGCAACACCACGACGACGTCGATGCCACCAGTGTCGAAGCGCTCATCATCCGCGTGGTCGATGCTATCAGTGCTTCGCGGCCAGGTGCGCGTAACATCAGCGCTGAGAACTTCGTGGAGCGTATGAAAGAGCTCGAAAACGTCGCCAACAGCTTTGACGGCATCGAAAAATCCTATGCCATCAGCGCTGGCCGCGAAATTCGCGTGTTCGTGCGCCCTGGCCAAGTCGACGACCTCACTGCTATCAAAATCGCCCGCGATATTGCCACCAAGATCGAATCGACCATGCAATATCCGGGTACGATCAAGGTCAACGTCATCCGCGAAACTCGCGCCGTCGAGTTCGCCAAATAAAAGAACGGACACGGCCAGGGTATGGAAACAGAGATTGAGGCAAAGTTTTTAGCTGTCGACCACGACAAATTGCGCAAAAAGCTGCGCGAGCTTGGTGCTGAGTGTGTCATGCCGATGCGTCTTATGCGACGTCACAATCTCGATTTTTCCGACTGGCGTCTGCAAAAAACTGGCGGCTGGGCGCGCGTGCGCGACGAAGGCAACAGAATTACCATGAGCTACAAGCAGCTCAACGACCGCACGCTGCATGGCACTAAAGAAGTGTGTGTGACAGTTGATAGCTTTGCGCACGCCAAGGCCCTGCTCGAAGCGCTTGGCCTTGTTTCGGCCTCTTACCAGGAAACAAAACGCGAGAGCTGGCGCTTAGACGGCGCCCAAATTGAATTCGACCATTGGCCGTGGACCAAACCGTATGTCGAGATCGAAGCGGCAAACGAGGCCGCGCTCAAAGCCGTTGTGGCAAAGCTTGGCCTTGATTGGAACGACGCAGTGTTCGGCAGTGTGGAAGTTGTTTATCAAAACGAGTACAAGATCACCGACCTTGAGTTTTATGGCCTTGCGACGATCAACTTCGACCTCCCCTTGCCTGCATTACTAAAACGAAGGCGCCGATAAATGCGTCTGCTCTATCTTGGCGATGTCATGGGCGACATGGGCATAGAGGTAGTCGAAAAGGTGTTGCCAGGATTGCGGCAAGAACAGGCTGTTGATTTAGTGCTCGCGCAGGCCGAAAATTTGTCGGACGGCAAAGGCATTCGGCTCGACGATTTTGCGCGTTTACAGGCGGTTGGCGTGAATTTTTGCACCGGCGGCAATCATTCGCTCTATCGCGACGAGATTTTTCCGCAGCTTAGTGACCCGGACGAACCGATCATCCGCCCGGCCAATTATCCTGACGGCACGCCCGGCCTCGGCTACAAGTATATCGAGACGGCTAGCGGTGCGGTTCTGGTTGTGAGCTTGCTCGGGCACATTGTGGGCAAGGATGCCGACATGCCGATAGACAATCCGTTGCAGGTCATTGACCGCATTTTAGATGACGAAAAATTAGTGCATAAGGCGGCAATCGTGGTGAATTTCCACGGCGATTTTAGCAGCGAGAAACGGATCATCGGGTATTATCTGGATGGCCGAGCAACGGTAGTGGTAGGCGATCATTGGCACGTCCCAACGGCCGATGCCGACGTGCTGCCGGGTGGCACTGCGCACATTACCGACGTTGGCATGTGCGGGTCGCTTGACTCCAGCCTCGGCGTGGCGTTCGAGCCAGTCGTTGCTCGTTGGCGCGACGGCCGGGTAACACGAAATCTTCTCGAAACAAAAGGCCGCCGCCAGTTCAACGCCTTGCTGGTCGAGTTTGATGCAGCGACCGGCAGGGCGCTCAGCGCAAAACATATCCAAAAAATTTTGCCAGCTTGAGTTCGCCCCTCGCGCCGCTGGAATAAAGAAGCAGTTTTTGCTAGACTGATTCTATTGTTCCGAAGTTTCCTGTTCTTGCTCCGCAAAGCCTTCTGTCAGGAGCCAGGCAGAAAAATCGTAACAAGCTTTATGTCCGGGGTGTGGCGCAGTTGGCTAGCGCGCGCGGTTTGGGACCGCGAGGTCGAAGGTTCAAGTCCTTTCACCCCGACCAGGACCGCCTTACTTGAACCTAGGCCCTTGAAGGGCCTAGGCAAGCGAGTCGATCCGGGTTATCCGGCCTTGTTAAGTACATACTATAACACCTACTAACCAAGGCGGCATCTATCTTAGTGGCACGCACCAATGCAGGTGGTGGCGCCAAGCCGGTTTGATATCCAGGGCAACGCATCCTTGTAGCTTTCTTGCCAAGTAGTGAAGGTGTGCTCGCCGCCCAAAAGTTGCATCACACTGTCGATTTGCGCACTTTGCGTCTCCTGATAGAGCTGCCCCATCCCGGCTACTAAATTATGGGCGTCACTTTTACCGACAGCTAAAAAGCCGCCGAGTCCCGGGTATTTATTCTTCTGTAGCAACAATAATGGCTGATGCGCATCCCAGGCGCTCTCAGAGTTGTTGAACAGGCCGCTTATCGTTTTTTGTTTACTTCCTATTTCGGGTCCGGTTTCGCCGCCGAAATCCAGGAAGTAATGGTAGGCATTGGGATGGCGCAATGTGAGCATAACGCTGCACATTCCGCCGAGGCTGAGACCGCCAAGCGCCCAACCGCTTGGATCGGCGGTCACTTCGTAATGCGATTTAATATAGGCGGGCACATCTGTGGTCAGATAGGTTTCGGCGTTACCGCGAGCGCTATCGACGCATTCGGTATCGTTCACGGTTGAACCCAAGTTGTCGACCATAAAGATGTATGGTGTGATACCGTGGTGGAGCTTGGCAAATTGATCCATGGTCGCTTCCATTTGATTGCCGCCGAGCCAATTGCCCGGCACGCCCGGAAAACCGGCCGTCAAAACGATGACGGGCAAGTTAATCCTCCCTGCACCATTCGCGGCGGCAGGGACGTAGGCGTAGCCGGATCGCGCGGCGAATTTGGAAACCGTTCCGGGTATGGTAACTGGAATAATTTTCCCGGCGGTCGAAGGATTAGCCTCATACAGCTGCGCCTCAATGGAAGCTGTGGTATTCATAGCTGCTGCAGTCGGCTTTTTGGTTGCTGAATACGTGATGGAGCTATTCTGGTCCGCCTCAAATGCTTTTATGGTTTGTAATCCCAGGGCGGTGTAGAGGGTCGGGTAGTAATGGTAGTAGCCATTAACAAGCAGCGCTCCAAGCAGCAAGCCGCCCACCAGGCCTACTGCCGAAATGATGCAGAGTTTTATTTTCTTGGCGTATATAAAGTTAACTGCCAGACCTAAACTTACGCCAAGCGGAATTGTCATCAGGCTGAGGTCGGAAGGCAGCTTGTCGCTCGGGAACAAGACCCTAAAACCAACTATTGCCACTAGAATGATAGCCAGCACCACAGCTCCCATAAGGATTAGGCGGTGCGTCCGTTTTTGCTTGGGCAGTTTTTGTACGAGATAGTAAGTGACTAAGGCCCAACTAATCGTCACGACCACAAAGAGGCCGTCGCTATACAAGTCGACATTCATAGTTTGCAGTGTAGCATTAGCGAAATGGATTTACTACTCTTGTTAAGATGGGGATTGTCGTGTAAGCCACTGTGTTGTTAAGAAAAAAAACAGCCCTTTTCCAAGAGCTGTTTTTCATGGTTGCTAATCGATGGGACTATGAAGCTGGGCCGGGTTGCGACACTGTTTGCGTAGTGAGGGTGCCGTCGGCGTTCATGTAGACGTTGCCTGCCCACTGGTCGCCACCGCTCGATGCGAAGTCGCGGCCTTCGCCGTAGTAGCCGACGTTCGAGAAGTACTTTTTCCAGAACACATTGCTGATGAAGCTGACATTCTTGGGCGGGGAAGGATTGCCCTGGTCGTCAGTCAAGCCGCCACAAGCGTAAACCGTGTAGCCGCCACCAGCCATCAAGTTGTTCGAGAAGGTCATGTTGTTGTTGGAGCCAAAGTCGGTGAAGCAGGCAATGACAGCTGTCTGCTGGTTGGAGTTGAGCATTGTGTTGTCGTTGACAGTCAGATTGTTGCCGCCATAGATCTCTAGATCTTCGTTGTGGTCGCCGCGTTGATTTGGCCCAAGCTCCATGTAGTTACCCTGGACGAGCCCGGTGCCAATCCCCACCACACCTATTTGCATGCCGCGGAAGTTTGAGTTCGTTATGGTGAGGGGGCCACCGTAAGCGCTGCGGACGGCGTTAGTCATATATGAGAGGTTGCCTTGATTGGTAGGGTTGGCGAACGCATTGGTGATAACAGTAACGTGGTCAATCGTCAAGGCGCAGTTTTCTGGCTGCTTGGCCCAGATGGCAAATAGGTCGGGGGTGCTGTCGCCGGTGTAATTTTCACCAGCCAGGACCTCTACGTTTTTAATAGTGACGTTACAGGCAGTAACTGAGATGGTACCGTTGACTTGCTCATTCTGGTAAACCTGGTTTGGTGTATCAAGCGTTACGTCGCCGGTAACAACTGGAAGCGGCCCAGCCGCGCGGCCCGTGTTATCGGCTGTCGGCCAGCTTCCTTGTGGCTGGACGGGCGGGACCGGGTTGACGGGCGGAGTTGGTGTGTTGTCGGCAGGAATGGTTATAGAAACTGCGGCTGAAAGTGCCGAGGTTGCATCTGTCATATCGACAGCTTGCACTTGATAGCTGTAGGTTTTGTTAAACACGATTGAGTCATCACTATATATCGCAGTGGTGGTCGTGCCAATTTTATTACCGTCGCGGTAAACATTGTAACTTTTAACCGGATTGGCGCCCGCACTAGCTTGCCAAGTAAGCGCGACAGCCGTGCCATTGAAGGTTGCATTCAGGCCTGTCGGTGCGGCCGGGGCGGGCTGCGGACTGATTAGCTTAGTATTGAACATAACATCAACCCAGTAGTTAGTCGCTTGGTAGGTTTGGGTCGGGAAGCCGCTACGACTGCTGTACAGGTAAACGCCATTCGGACTACTGCTCGTGCTGTTTGGCGCGACTAGATTGTTGTGCGCGCGCATATTCAGAAAGTAATAGTTATTGGCCGAGTAGTGACCCTTCGGGGCGAAATATGAAGCGATATACGTTGTATTTGCAGCAATGCTCACTGGGTGCGGGAAGGTGACACTTTGCCAGCCGTTGCTGGATTCGTTCGTGAAAGTTGCCTGAGCAAGCAAGTTGCCCTTAGTGTCCCACAAGTTGCCAGTGTGCGTGCCGGTGTTTTGGGCGCCTTTGTAAAAGCGGACGCCGGTGATGTAGCCGGCGACTTTAGCGTGGAATTTGACACCGAGTTCGACACTCTTGGGATCGTTAGCGGTGATCGTCTTCGGCACTGTGCTGTTGCTCCACAAACTGTACGTTGTAGTGGCTGCGGAGGCCCACCACACCGTACCACCACCTATTAAGGCAAACAACAGCACGAAGGCTGCTGGCTTAGCGTAGCGTCTGGTAAAAAAAGTATTCCAGCGTGATGGCTTTTTTGCTTTTGATTTGACGGTTTGACGGGAAGTCGTTTTCGTTGTTGATTTTTTCTGTCGTGCAGCCGAAGTTGCCATTTTTGTTGTCCTTTTTACAGTTGAGCCTATTTAAGCACAAGCCTTTTTGAAAGGCAAGCCTAATTTTTCAGTTTCCTCGCAGCTATGCTGGACGGCGCTTTGCTATACTACGAGCAATGGTTCTTCGCGAACGCCACACTACTTTTCAGCTTCTTCGCCGCAGTCTGTTGCCATCCTCGATCAGCGGGCTACTGTGCGCGTGCTTTAGCATCATGCTTATTGCAGTGCATTGTTTGCTGTTGAGTATCTCGGCGGGCACTGCCTTACCTGAGCTGCTGGACGGACAGTGGGCGACGTTTTATACGAATAATGTCGTGCAGCCGATCGACGTGCTGTTTGCTAATTTGACGTTCAACAGTGTCTTGTCCATATTGTTGTGGGGCGCCGCCGGCCTGGTGGTCTATTCGGTGGGTGAGTTTGCGTTTCACTTATACCGCGACGGGCGCGAGGCGGGGCGCGATGTTCAGTTTGCCGGGCAACAGATTGTCCAGCACCCGGCTCGCCGCGAATATATGATACGTGTCATCTGGCGAGCCAGTGTATTGTTGGTGGCGCTGGCGTTAGTTGTGGCAGTGCATCCTGTGCCGGAAAATCTGTTGGCTACAGATGCTCGGCTGATCGCGGGCGCCTTTAGCCTTGCCGCGAGCGCGCGCCGGCTGGTTTTTGCCATCATCTGCTGGACGGTCCTTGCGCACTGTTTTGTGGTTTTTTTGCGCCTGTTTTCGATGCGGACGCGCCTGTTTGGCGACGAAGACATCGAATAGCTGCAAGAGATTCCCGGCCGTCTCTTTTCGATTTCGTACCCTATCTGTTAAAATGGTTCCGTTCGGGGTGTGGCGCAGTTGGCTAGCGCGCAGCGTTCGGGACGCTGAGGTCGAAGGTTCAAGTCCTTTCACCCCGACCAAGTTCGAAATCACTCGATTTAAGGAACCCTGCATAGGGCTCTTTTAATTTGGAGCTTGCTACTTCCCATCTGCTATTAACCATTTTTGGACCATAAAATTCAGCCTTCAAAGTGATGTTGGAGAAGAATTTACGCAGAATTCTGTCCATCAAGACAATGCTACTCGTTGGCCGACACCTACATTGTGCGACGCTGCTTGCATAATTGAGAAATGTATGTTATCATTATACTTAAATGTTTGAGAGAATCAATGTTCCCAAAATGAATGCTTATGTAGCTGGTATGTTTCTAGGCGTTGCAACCTGGAACGGCATAAGTGCCTTAGAGCATAGTAATGACGCTATTAGAGCTGACGCACAAGCACAAGTTTACGAAAGGGTTGAAATGCCCTCAGAAGTACATCGAATGCAGATTGAAGCTGGTAACAAAGAAGATAGCCGAGATCAGGATTTACTGGTGGCTGGGCTTAGTTTGATCGCAACAGCCGCTTTTGCAGGTACAGCGGTCGTTGGTGGGGTTTCTCGTCGTCGCTACGATCAGTAAAATTTACTTTCGCTTTCTTTCTAAACTACTCATATTGTTCAAGTCGTATTACGTTAATCATTAGAAAATAAGCAAATCACCCCTGTTAAAGCTCGTAAGCAGGCATAATTTTAGCTTGTTTGCTTTGGTAGGAGTGGCTTTTATTTCGTCCAAAAAGCTCTTTTGATTGCTATACTCCCAGTAGGATTTGAGCGATTCAAGAAGTACGTCAAGCTGTTCAACGTTAATCGCTTCTTGCTGTCTGGAGACCATCAGACCATGCCAACAGCTCAGCGCCATCTTACCTTTGAGTACTTCCACGAAGCGGAACTTATCTACGCCAAACGCTTCACCAAAAAGCAACTGGAAGAACACAAACTACAAGACAGGGAAGATGTGCGGCTCCGGTTCGCTACGGTTGAGTAGGAGAAGCGTGAGGGAATAGCGGGGGTGATTTGGGAGGAGCCATAGCCGATAAGCTATGCAAGTCCTCTACATGCTTTAGCTGTCTATCCCACAAGTGCGCATAGACGCCTTGTTGAGCAAGCAGCTCGGCATGCGTGCCGTCCTCAATGCATTTGCCTTTTTCTATCACTATAATGCGGTCCATTTCAGATAGCGTACTCAAACGGTGAGCAATAACGATCGCCGTCTTGCCTTTCAATACCCTGGCAAACGAGTCCTTTATAATCTGCTCGCTTTCACTGTCAAGCGCGCTGGTAGCTTCGTCCAAAACCATAACTGGCGAGTGCTGCAAGACTGCCCTAGCGATAGCTATGCGCTGTTTTTGGCCGCCACTGAGCTTTACGCCTCGTTCACCAACAATGCTATCAAGACTCTTGGGCAGTTGCGCAACAAACTTCAAAGCATGGGCCGCGTTTAAAGCTTCGCGTACTTCTTTGTCTGTAGCCGTAGGCTGAGATAATACCACATTGTCACGAATACTGGCGTGGAACAGGAGCGGCTCTTGGGGCACGTAGGCTATCTGCTTTCGGAGATCTGTCTGCTTAAGGTCGCGCACGTCAATGTCGTCAAGCAAGACCTGCCCGCCATCTACATCATTAAATCGCAGTAGTAGTTTGGCGAGCGTGCTTTTGCCGGCACCGCTCAAACCAACAATGCCTACCTTTTGCCCGGCGGATATAGTCAGGGAGAGGTCTGTGAATACGGGCCGCGCTTCGTTTTTGTCATAAGCGAATGAAACATTTTTGAAGGCAATTTGCCCGCGAACCTTTTTGGGTGTTTTCGGCTTTGCGGGGTCGCTGACTACGTTCTGTCTGTTTAGAATCTCGAAGGCTGGAATGATTTTATCGACCAAGTCATCGTGCTCATCCAAATCATCAGACAGAGCATATATGCCCGTAAGAATTGTTGCAGTGTAGGTAACCACCAGAACGGCAGCTGTTATACCGATATGTCCACCACTCATGCGATGCACAGTGAGCCAGAGCAGGGCCACGAAGAAAACGACGGTGATAGCCTCTCGAACTGCTACTAGCTTTGCCTGTATGGTATAACGGACCGTATACGCTTCGTTTTCTTCTTCCGATCCTTGCTCAACCTGTTTGACTCGTGCAGCTTCCTGGGCCGTGGCCTTTACTGCCAGGATATTAGATACTATGTCTGCTATGCGCCCGGAGTTACGCTTAAACAACTCCCGTGCATGGGTGCGGTAAGGCGTAATTGCGTGCGAAGCCCAAAACAAATATACAGCTTGCGTGATACTTAAGGCTAAGGCCACGGCCCCAAGCCATACATCCAGATACATAATGACGCACAGTGGGAAAATAATGCTCAGAGCATTATCCAAGTAGCGATCGCGCAAAGCCCGCATCAACTGCATGCAGCTATCCGCATATTGCCTGGTCGCGGTCGTTAAGTAACCGGCTAAATTGGAATGGAAATAATCCAGATCAGCGTCTACGAGGCGTGAGAAATAGGCGCCAGTAATCAGGCCGTACGATTTGTTCTCGCCAAGCATACCAATGTACTTGACTATGGGAGTAAGTATGCCCAGCAGCAAGGAGAAACCGGCGTACAGCAATACTGCCTTTTGCGCGCCATCAAAGTTCCTTTTAGAGAGGTTGGTAATAATGAGGCTAATGGCCACTGGCAAAACAATAAGCTTGCAAATCCTGCTGATAATCCGCAACACAAAAGCAATCCGCACCGTCCAATATCGTCCGTAGGTGCTCCACAAATGACTATATACTAGTTTATACTTACCGAATCCTCGAAACACCTGATTATTCTATCATCAAAAGTTGCGATTTGCCGTTAAGCTTGATGCGCCTTCTTTGACGGGCCCTTTCCTTGGTCTAGTTTTTTCGCAGGAACGCTGCTGTAATTTTCTGCATTCTGAGCAAAAAGCACTACAATACACGTATGCTTTTGACGGCACTTTCCATTATTGGCGCTTTTGTTTTTCTGGCTGTGGTTGAATATTTTGCTCGCACTCGCCGCAAAATCCATTCCGAAGTAACACGCAAAGTCGTGCACATGACTGCCGGCTGCGTGGTCGCAACGTGGCCTTTCTATTTTCGCTGGTGGGAGATTGGCCTGCTGGGTCTTGCGGCGCTGTTCGTAGTGAGCTTGTCGATTCAGTACAACATTTTGCAATCGATTCACAGCGTCAACCGCCGCTCGCTCGGGGAGATCTTTTTTGCCATAGCCATTGGCTTGCTGGCATTTTTAGATGGCAGCCATTGGGTATTTGCTGTAGCGGTGTTGCATTTGAGCTTTGCCGACGGACTGGCGGCGATCATCGGCGTCAAGTACGGCAAACGAACGCGCTACGAAATCTTTGGCTATCCGAAAAGTTTGGCTGGCACACTGACCTTTTTTGTCGTTTCGGTCTGTCTGACAAGTATCTACTTTCGCGTCACGCACACGCACGACTGGACGCTTTTTGCCGTGGTGCCGTGCGTAGCCACCTTGGTAGAAAACTTTGCCGTGTTCGGCACCGATAACCTGTTTGTGCCGTTGGTCGTTGCCGGGCTGCTTAAGTTTTTTTAGTGCCGTGCGCGCGCAGGGCGTTGAAAATGACGATCACGTCCACCGCCTCTTGAATAATAGCGCCGTACAGTGGCCGGAAGTGGCCGGTTGAGACAATGAGCATCAACACAACACTCAAGGCAATGCCGACCCAAATGCTTTGCCGGGCAATATAGAATGTCCGCTTGGCGATTTCGACTGCCTCGGCGACGTGACTGAGATCGTCGAGCATAATGACAACGTCGGCTGACTCGCTGGCAGCGGTTGAGCCGCGAGCGCCGAGGGCAATCCCGACATCGGCCGCGGTCAGCACTGGCGCATCGTTCACGCCGTCGCCCACAAATACGACGGGCCGTTCATTGATCGCCTCAAGTGCGCGCAGCTTGTCGCCGGGCAGCGCCTCAGCCTGCACGTTTTTAATGCCGAGCTTGCGCGCCACCAGCTGCGCCGCGGTGCGGTTGTCGCCCGTCATCATCAAGAAGTTTTTAATGCCGAGTGCTGTCAATTTTTGGAGCGTTGGTTTGCTTTCGGCGCGCACCTGGTCGTTAAAACTGATGATGCCCGCCAACTTGCCGTCAATGGCAACAAGTGCGGCCGTTTGCTGCACGCGTCGCGGGTTAAAGGCGGCCGGCACAGTGATATTACGATCTTGCAGCAAGCCCAAGCGGCCAACCACCACGTGTTTACCGCTCACGAGCGCTTCTAGCCCACGGCCGGCGAACTCGGTAATGTGCCGCGGCTTGCCCGCCCGCAGCTGCTTTTTCTCGGCCTGCGCTATGATCGCCTGCGCGATAATGTGGCTCGAGCCTCGCTCCAAGCTGGCCGCCGCCCGCAACACTTCGTCGGCCTTGAATTGATGAAAAGTTTTGACGCTTTCAATCTGTAGCTGCCCTTCGGTGAGGGTGCCAGTTTTGTCGAACGCAAAGGTGCGCGCCGCCGCCAGTTTTTCGAGCGCTGCTCCAGTCTTCATAATAATGCCGTGCTTGGCGCTGCGGCTCATGCCCGAAATAATTGCAATCGGCGCTGCCAAAATGAGCGGGCATGGCGTGGCCACCACCAACACTTCCAAAAAGCGGATAGATTGGTGGCTCAAAAACCAAGCAGCCAGCGCGATCGTAAACGACAAAAGAGTAAATGGTATGGCGTAGCTGTCGGCCAGGCGCACAAACGGTGCCTGACTATTCCGGGCGGCGCGCACTAGTTTGATGATCTGTTCGTATTGGCTGTCCGCGGCTATTTGCGTGGCCTGGACGGTGAGGACGCCGTCTAAGTTTATTGAGCCGCTTAAAAGCAGGTCACCTGGCGTTTTAACTTGCGGCAGGCTTTCGCCGGTGAGACTTGACTCGTCCAGACTGGCGTCGCCTTCTAAGATAACGGCGTCAGTGGGCACGGTCTCGCCGGCCTTTACGAAAAGCTTATCGCCCACGCGCACTTCGCGAACCGGCAGGTCGAGCGTTTTGCGGCCGCGCAGCACATGCGCCTTTTGCGGTGCGCGGGCCAGCAGCGCATTCAGCTCTTTTTTGGCTCGCCGCCCGGCATAATCTTCGAGCGCTTCACCGCCAGTCAGCATCAACACAATCACCATGCCCGCCCAATATTGATGCATGAGCACCGAAACCAGCGTGGCGGTCACCGCCAAAATGTCGACGCCGTATTTGCCAACCCGCAAGTCCTGCACCATGCTCCACGTCACCGGCACCATTGCAGCAACGGCCGCCAAACCAAGCAGCCAATGGGCGGGCACATGCTGGCCGCCCGCTTCCAGGCCTAACGCCGCAATCGAAGCCACAGCCACCCAACTGAATTGCCGATATTCACGCAAAAAATGCACCAGCTTTTTCAAAACACGCTCCTTATATTCTAGCAGTATACCAACAGCGGTGGAATTTCTAAAGCGGCCCAAGTTTTGAACGAGACGCGAGGAGGTGTTATATTGTTGCGATGACACGCTTTGAGCCCGTACCTTCCAGCGAGACCTATAAGATGCATACCGAAGCTGCTGCTGACACGGCCATGACGCTGCAAAGTATTCGCGACTTTAGCGGGTATTCTGTCACCGAAGCAGTTCGCCGGGTGCTAGCATGCCATAAGCTATTTGAAGATACTCGGGCGATGGGCGGTCTATTGCTGGCTGACGCCGGCCAACTCGAAGTGCTTGCGCCGCCCGTTGAGGAGCTACGCACATCCGATCAGAAGTATGCCCGTGTAAATATACAGGTAAATCTGGCGTCCAAAGACTATCTTGCGCCCAGGACAAATGAGGAGGACGACCACGATTTGGTTAACTTCTGGCACTCAGCGGTGAGCTTTTATAGCCGTCTCAACGAGAGGCAAACGCTTGGTCAGCGGTTCTGGCAGGTTCGCCCTGGCGCTAACCTCAAGATCGAACGTTACGTCTTCTTTTTTGATTCCGATGCTCCCCAGCCTAAACGCCGAAGATGGCATGGCGGCGCTTAGCCCGTTACTGCGCTTTGCGTAAGACAAAAAGCCCGAGCTGCAAAAATAGCGTAGCCTAGTTTTGCGACTCGCGTAGCACATATTTGCACATGCAGCACCTTCATGTTAATGTATGAAAAATAGTTGGTGATCGTTTCATGAGTAATCCCCACGAATACATAGGCAGGCAACCAGACCTCGATAGCGAACGGGCGCCATTCGCCACACCCCAAGAAGCGGTAGTAAGTGAGTCGTTACAGATCAACCAAGAGCGCTTAATCAATATCCTAAGTCTGCCGGAGGAACTACGAGATGAGGTGCAAGAGCAACTGCGGGATGTCGCTACGCGAGCCTATACTACCACGGTCAACCCTCACGACAGGCATGCCCTGGCTATAACTACAGGCATTGTCAAGTGGTGAATGCTCAGCTTACCGAATGACCCGCTACCAGTCGGCCTAGTACAAGGGTACTCCAAGGATGGTGCTCCGCGAGTGGTCTATGATACGCGTCTTGGCTTTGGTGAGGAGTGCGCAGAAGCAGCGTCAGAAAAGCTTCGCGCCGCCGGCCTAACTGAAATACAGTATATGCTACAGGACAGCACGGTGAATCGATATAGTTCTGATGAAATCAGGGAAGTATTTAAGTGCACCATTGAAGACAGCCAAGCGTTCCAATTCATAAAGACACTCGCTAGCGGCGGGCTGGCCCAAGAGAAAGAAGATCAGCCACTCACGCCTTTTTGGCGAATGATACGTGAAACGCAAGCCACGCATGCTGTACGTGAACGCTGGGGGCTAGAAACGCACGAAGCAGTAAAGCCACGAACAGAGCCTGACTATGATTTACGGCGAGAACACGCAAGGCTTGATGACGAGACTATGCCGACACCTTCTAGTCCAGAGAGTGAGCCGCTCGTTCGGTTACGATCCTACTTAGAGCAAGCCCTGCAAGCAGCAGTCAGGGAAGAGAAGCCTGAGGAAACATTTATTGAGTTTGGCCGTGATATCGATGGAGATAGAGTGGTGCGCACAACTAAAGCTCCAGAGGGTTACTACGACGATGAATTGCAGGAGCTCATACAAGCAGCAGCACATAAGCTCGCTTTACAGATTAGTGAAGTTGCGCCGTACGTACAACTTATGACGGAGGAGTACATCTACTACCTCATGGAGGGTGTTATATGGCCGGAAGGGGACCTTACCGACTTCACGCAACTCAGCCAGAGAGCAATCGACGTGGCACTTTGGCTTGAAAAACCCCTCGCAAAGGCCAGGATATTTAGTGCCGGCGACTATGCTACGGAAGGAAGGCATCCTGCTGCCTTCTTCCATGCGGGTCTTCTGAGCCCAAGTAGCAGCTATATTGATTTGTCGCGGCTCAAGAAGGACGATAGTGATGAGCATGAGCACTACAGTGGCTCTCCGGAAAATCCCCGAGCATGTATCAATACGCCTCTAGATATGCCTATCGGAGAGGTCATTCACGTCTCTCCCGATGGTCGTGGCCCTCATGCGCATCGACTCATACAGTCAGAGCCAAGGCGAGCACTGCCGTCCGTATCTGGAAGTGAAGAACTGTTGATTCGTCTCTTTGGTCAAGAGTTCGAAGATGCACAACCATACATACCCGGCTATCGCTTGGCAGGTAGAACAGAGAGTACTTATGGTTTCGTGCGTGACGAAAAAGGCGACCCTTACGCGTCGGCAGACGTTACATTGACTCCTGGGCAGGGCCACATGCTTGCCCGACGATATACTGATGCTGGGTTGCTAGAGCTCGCCCAGGCGATACAACAGAGCCCGGCTTTAACTGTCCAGGGTCTGACTTCACTCATTGCAAATCGCAGCATCTACCCCACGCCCCAGGAAGCAAGGCTAGCAACCCCGCCGTTGTCACCTTATGTGTCTACGAAAAAACTAGGAAACTTCCAGCAGTTAGTACGCAGTGGTAGGCTGTACGTCCAGTGCACGGGCGCGGCACAATTGCTGCGGCTCTCCTTAGAAGAAATATTCGGTAAAGGTAGCGCTGCTGTAACAGAAGGATATAAACTATCACGCCGTACCATATCTACTAGCTCAAGTCATGAGCAGACAGTCTTCACTCACAAAGGACAAACGTATTTGCTTGACGCTACGCCCTCTTCATCTAGTGGAGTCACTCATAATGACTATCTGTTTAGCAGTCGCCACATGCGATTTGGCCGACGCTCTTCCATGCCGCTCAATCTCATGAGGACAATACGGATTGACCCAGGCATTTTAGAGCTTGCTGATAGCATCGAACTTAGACAGTCAGACCTTCACGAACAGAAGATGCTATCCCTTCGGCAGTCATTCGATACGCAGTTAGCCAGCTTACTACAAGTACCCGACAGAGATGCTGCTTATGACATGATTAACAAACTATCGGAACACGACCCTTTTAGCAGGACACTTCATGCGGTGCTACGCGCTTCCTATAACGAGGCAACGCGAGAGGACATCGAGCAACTAGGCCAGTATCTACGTTCCTATGATCAAGCCGATGAATCACTACGGTCGCAGATGAACTTGCCCTCCTATGATACTCCAACAATCCGATTGCTCCGTAATACGGTAGAGCAGTTGCTAACGCTAGTCTAAGCCCCGTCCTTCAATTTTTACTAAACTTCCGGCGCTCTACGTCACCACGAGTTTCTCGCCATACCTCCTTGCATCGTAGTTTTCCGAGAGCTACAAAGGGGTATGAGTAACGCAAGCAATACCTATTGGCAGTTACTGGGCTGAGTCGTCAAGCAGCTTTACTGTCTTCGTGCTGGTGGTGCCACTCTTTAATTTCAGTCAGGTCTTTTTCGTTCGCTCTTGCAACTAGTTTATTTATTATCTCTTTAGCTTGTGGTTCATCAACACCTTTTTCGTTAAGCACTAAGCGGAGAAGATTGAGTTTGAAGGAAGCTTTTTTAAATAACCATAATAAGCGCTCGTCGATTTTGTCTTCGGGAACCCCCAGCTCGGCAATTTCCTTGGTCCATTTTGCTATCTTTTCATCATCCATCTTGTCGTCATTGTGCATGTTCCACATATTTTGCCCCCTCTTCCCTAATTGGTTAGTAATTTCAGTTAATCACATCTTAAATGTATAGGCAATTCATGAAGTATTTGCTCCTGACTCCATCCAAAGAACAAGGAGTAAGAAACGGCTTTACGATAGATTTAATTCAATGCAACTTGCTTTTTCTACTTGAAAATCCCAGGCCTCTTGATTCGAAAGCCCATTAAGTATTCCATAAATCGTCTGTACAATGACCATCGAGGTAACAACGAGGACGGAATCGTAATCTTTTGTCTTCAACTCGTCAAGGAAACTCCGCACGCGCTCTTTTACGTCTTTGAGCGACTCACCGTCGTTAAAGCGCACCGACCATTTATCGTCTGCGGCGTCTAGAGCGGCATAGTATTCGAGATAGTGCTTGCCCTCATAGCCTGAACGATTGTCGTTTAATCTTGCATCTACTGCCGTCGGGGCATTGTGGTACTTGTTTACGATATCTGCCGTCTGGCCTGTCCGCTTAAGTTCAGAGACAAAAATATGATCAATGTTTACGTCTTTGAGCTTTTCGGAAAGATTTTTTACCTGCTCAAGTCCGACTTCAGTAAGGTGTACATCGGCTGCGGGGTCTGCACTGTACAGTCCTAGATCGTTATAATTTGTCTGGCCGTGTCTTGCTACATATAACTTCATTGACTAATGATAGCAAAAAAGACTTCCGATGAAGTCTTTTCTAGTATTTATACTTGGGGCGAA
>WNGR01009895.1_pt1 | contig 19414 bp, 12 predicted proteins | sample 5407581 | NCBI WGS metagenome assembly WNGR01 (sample SAMN13153383, study PRJNA577476) | soil metagenome | isolation source: 80 cm soil or saprolite under Garry oak tree replicate 2 | place: USA:California | collected 2016-06-15 | reverse complement strand
ACGAAAATATGTCCTGTCCTGTGAGTTGATTTGAAACGGACTTTACTTGCAGGTACAGTGGTACAGGGCCGAGTAGAAGCGGGACCCACTCAAACGCACTTGTGAGAACCACAAAGGACAATGAGAGTGAAAGTGTTTTGACAATTCTGAGAATGCGCATTCGGATAGAGCTGTCTTTCCTCAACATAACGAATCCAATCAGGAACATGACTTGTAGTGGTGCCCAATAGAGGATGAAGTCCGGGCGAGAAATTAGCATCAACACGACAGTCAAAGAATGGGCAAATGCCCATCTCCAAGAACCCGACTTAGCTGCTAGATAGAGGAACAATAGTGAGATCGGTGCGATAGAATAGGAAAATAGAAGGTTCAACCCCGCAGTTGACAGGTATCGAACATAGGGTTGCGACGAAACGTAGACCAACGATGCAAACAACGAGGCCGTCCTGTTTCCCGACACGGAGAAACACAGAAAATATGACGATACGTAAGCTAATGCAATTGAACCGAAGAACAGCGCCTTCACCGTAAGTACCGGGTTATTGAGAACTAGGTTCGGAATGGTGGCAATATTTGCGAAACCTATCAGCCACTGGGCGCCTAGCCCGCCGGATTGCCAAATGTACAAGAAACGCAAATCGTTGCTAAGATACACGATCGAGGTTGCATATTGCACGGCATCTGTTCCGCCGGGTAGCACGTTGGGATCGACCCATGACCTTACGAATATTGCAGCAACTGCCATACCAATAACAAATGCAAGTAAGTGACTCCGCAGCCTACGAATTACAACGCTCACATACCCTGTTCGGAAATCATGAGGCCTCTTGCGCAGAGAGATTGTGGAACTCATTGAGTGGCCTCGTATTCAGTGAAGGGACAGCCAGAAATATGAACCCATTGCCCGGCAAACTGTGTTCTTTGAACGCATGTCAAATTGAAAGTAGGAGAGGACTCTCAGATGAGGCTATTTGGACCCAGTTTTTTGCCGGCTTTCGGCCCGTCCTTTGCTTAACCTCCCCAAGACGCTAAAAATTCTACAATTTGATTACTGCGTGAATTATTGTGCCCGATTTTCGATTGCGTGCTTGTAGATATCGAGCGTCATGTCCATTACATCCGACAGCTCTAGCATCCTCTCGCCTAGGGTCTTGAATCCTCTCTCACCCAGTCTTTCCCGCAACTCCTTATCGTTCAGCAATGAGACGAGTGAATCGGCAAGTTCTTGAACGGACCCTACTCGAATCACCAGCCCCGAGCCTGGCGTTGCGACCTCGGACAGGGCCACATGGTCTGTTAGGACTGCTGGTTTGTGAAATGTCCAGGCTTCTAATAGAGTTCGGCCGAATGCTTCGAACCGTGAGGGAATAGCAACTATCTCGGCTACGCAGTAGGCTGCAGAAAGATCCTCATCAGTCAGTTGCCCGGCAATGGCTATCTTCTCTTCACAATTCAAAGTTCTTGCGAGATTGACGCACTCCTCTAGATGCCCATCGTCTCTACCGACGACTACTAATCTTGTGTTTGGAACGTTCTTGATAACAGAGGGCAAGGCTCGAACTAGGATGTCTAAACCTTTTCTTTTGTCAACGCGACCAACAAAGAGAATAACGTGGTCCTTTTCTGAGATCTGAAGTCTACTGCGGAACTCGTCAACGGTTTTTCGGTCAGGCATGAGGCGCCTCGGTACCCACTCATAGATTGTTGTGGTCTTGGTGATCCCTTTTGTGTGATAGAACCTTTCTTCAAGTTTGGTTAGACAAATGACGTGGTCAGCCAATCCAATGAAATAGACAGCCATGGCCCTATCAAAGATTCTTCCTATTACTCTAACCCATCTGTTAGGGTGGTAATCGAAACGGTTGGGATGGAATTGAGGATATAGAATCAACGGGATCCGGCGAAGCTTCGCAACGAGGATTGCCCCCAGAATGAAGAACGATGGTAGGATAGAAAAAACCTCTAGGACATCCGCGTCTGTGGTCAGTAAAGCACGGAACAGGCCTATTGACAAGAACGAGTATTTCATCGGGAGTGGAATGAACCTGAAGCGGATTATTCTGACCTTATCCTTCACTTCGTTCGAAGGTAGATTTGATGGTCTGAAGCTTAGTGCGTTGGTGGTGTAGACAGTGACGTCGTGTCCCAGCTTCTCGAGGGACCTGGCGTATTCTAACATGGGTATCTCGGTACCGCCCAAGTTAGGCCAAAAATGGAAATAAACGAACCCTATTCTCAAGCTGTTCCGACTACGACGCGGTCTTTCAAGGAGTTTGCCCGCATGGCTTCAAGGGTCTGCTGGACTCCTTCTCTCAATGTCACCGGTTCCCAAGCCAATTCTTCGACGGCTTTCGACGGAGAAATGTAGGGCAAGCTTGGCCCTTCGGATTTCGTTATGTCGTACTGGACCTTAAATCCGTGATCTCTCGATAGGGCCTCGGCGACGTCCCTCAGGGGGACCTGTTCAGGGGAAATTATGTTGAATACCTCATTCGCGTGGTCTAGCGCGGAAGTGCTTGCGTTCGCTATATCGTTCACGTAGGTGTACTGGTTCTTTCGATTGCCCTTTCCCCAAACCACTAAGGGAAGACCTCGGAGACCATCTTTGAGGAAGTCATAAACGACGCAAGTGCAACGAGAATCAGGCCCATAGGCTGGCCCGAAACGGAGCACAACATATTCCAGATTGTGTATTCTGGAATACTCGTAAACTAGTTTCTCTCCAATCATTTTCACAGCTCCGAACATCTCGGCGGAGAATATGTCCGAATGATGCTTCTCTGAAACTTCTTTGTCAGCTGGTAGGCCATCATAGATGTAGAAGCTGCTCGCGTACACTATCTTTGGTATTCTCGCATGGATGCATGCTTCCAAGACGTTTGCGAGACCGAGTCCGTCTAGCTCAATTGCGAGTCTTGGATTCTTCCTTGCTACATTCAGGACCGTTCCCGCCAGGTGAAAAACTGCGTCTGACCCCCGTAGGGCCTTTAGAGTCTCCTCATAGTGAGTTACGTCGCACTGTGCGAAAGTGGCTTTGGATGAAATCCAATCGTTCTGGTCCCGAATATCTAAGACCCTAACTCCATGCCCGGTAGCGCATAGGTTGTTCACGATCGCCTTTCCAATGAAACCTGATCCTCCAATGACCGCTATGTTCATGTCCAGCCCAGCACCTTTAGGGAGTCGATTAGAGAACTGGTAACGTAGTCAGCATCATCTTCTGTCATCTGAGGATACAAGGGAAGGCAGAAATGCCGGTTGCATAGGTCGTCCGCTGTCTTATAGCTCGCCATGTCTGAAACATAATCCCCGAAAACCTTCTGGCTATGCAGAGGAGCCTCGTACACGTACCCAGAGAGACTTACCCCAAATTTCCGCTTCATGAGTTCCCGCAATTTCTCTGGATGACGCCCTCGCCGTAGGAAAATTACATACTTGTAGTGGTTCGGGCGAGTTTCCTTAGGCCTATGAAGAAGCTGTATACTCGACTCTTGACCCAGAGCTTTGTCGTAGCGTTCTGCTATTTTCGCTCGCTTTGAGATTATTTCTTCAATGTGTCTGAGCTGGGCTATTCCCACAATCGACTGAAATTCACTCATTCTCCAATTGTATCCGATTATACCGACACTGTTGCCATTTACCTTGCCTTGATCTCGTAATAGCCGGGTTGTCTTCGCAATTTCGTCATCGTTCGTGGTTATCATGCCTCCCTCGCCAGTGGTGATTACTTTCGTCGAAAAGAAACTGAATCCTGCCGCGGTTCCAATATTCCCGGCCTTCTCCCCAGCTATCATGCTTCCCTGGGCGTGGGCAGCGTCCTCAATCAACGGGATATCCTCTTGTTCCGCGAGTCTTCTCAATTCTTCGGTTGAAGGAGAGATGAATCCCCCGATATGGACCGTCATTATGGCTCGGGTTCTGGGAGTAAGCCTCCTCCTTGCATCTTCAGCACTCATAGAGAGATCCTCTTGAATATCGGTCATTACGGGTCTTCCACCAGCATGAATCACCGCATAAGCTGTTGCAGCGAACGTGTTTGTTGGGAGCAGGACTTCGCCTCCTTGGATATCGTGAGCTCTGAGAATTGCCTCCAGTGAAGAGGTCCCGCTCGCCATTGCTATCGCCTGCTTCGTTCCGACATAAGATGCGAACTCGCTCTCAAACTGTTCGGTGTGTTTGCCTAGAGTGAGGTAATCCCCACTCTCGAGTAGGCCCCGAACATCAGCGACTATGGAATCAATCATTCCCTGTGGGAAATAATATTTGAATGCAGGAATCTGTCTCAATTAATCAACGACCGTCCTTCACACGTGCTGGGCGGTGCTATGTTCATCGCCGTCAGGATAGAAGGCATTATGTCTACAAGATCCACCGCACCCTTGTCCCCAATATCAACCCCATCATTCGTGATGAAAACTCCTCTTTGCGAAGGATGTTCAGGGCTGTATGCATGCATTGCTTTCGGTCGAACGTAGGAGTACGAATTGGGAAAGAGGATGTATCCTGGTTCGAAAAGATAGATGTCCTCACCATAGTTGAGGTTTCCGACATCGATCCTAAGCTTCTGTTTGTCTTGTTTGGAAAGTAATCGACAATGGCCTGTTTTCTCCACCGCTTCTCTCACCCGATCTCGTGTTTGTTTGTCGAAATACCATAGCCTTACCATGGTTGCATCCGAGGCGAAAATGAACTTTTTGCCGAAACCATCCATCTTGGTGAGGAAGCTGAGATCCAGTCGCTCCTTTTCTTCAATCATTCCGTGATCCGAAAACACCATGACTCGGTTGGCCTCACCTGGGCGGGACAGCGTCTTGACGACGTGACCGACTATTGAGTCGATGGAACGCAATGTCTTCTTGAAGGTGTCGGAGTCCAATCCGTACCAGTGAGAGGCTTCGTCAACATAGTGAAGGTAAACCATTGCGAATTCGCTCTGATCTCCCACCTCGTCCACTGCTGTTAACACTCGCCTCTTCGAGACTGATGAATCAACGTAAGAAAAGGCAACTTTTCTTTCTCGGAGGATGTCAAACAAGGTAGGGCAATTGGGAAACGGATTTTTGTCCATCATCGACCTTTTGAGTGTGGCGTCGAACCGATCTATAATCGAGTAGGGTATATTGTGCAAGTGAAGGGATGAATAACCTTTGACTCGAGCAAGCAACTTGCAAACGGTTGAGCTGAGAAGAAACTTGGTTCCTCTTCGCACGAGGTCACTTGGAATGAAATCGATCCCCCGCAATATGGTGAAGGCCTTGAAAGGCGACGTCCCTGGCGAATAGCGATATGACATCCAGTATCCATGCTTATCGGGATATGTGCCGGTAAAGATAGTTGCCCGAATGGCATCGCTATAGCCTAGAATTGGCTTCAGAGGAAGCATCGTTCCAGCTAGGGCTAGCTCATGCATAAACGGCGTGTCTTCCTCGTTTACGTAATCGTAGCGAAGCGCGTCGACCAGTATCGCTATTACTCGCGGCATTTCTGTCGTCTCTATAATCCCATCAATGATTGGGCTCTATCCCAATCATTGGACATTGCTGAGAACAGGCTCTCCCAGTTCCCTCCGTGACCCTGAACCTTTCTGAGGTTCAGGCATCCCTGAAGCATTTGGTACGCCTTCGAGGTTAACCATCTGTCTGTTCCATCCAGAGAGACAGCTGCGGCCAAGAAAATCAGGGCACCCCGATACCTGTCCAGTATCAGCTTCCTAGAAAACACTCGATCGGGCCTCACGATCTCCCCTTTTAGGAGGAGCAATATCCAGTATTCGAAATTCTTGACGACACTCTTTCCCTTCGATCGTTCCACTAAATTGTCGACCTGAGACGCTAGGTCCGTTGGCCCCGGGCGAAGCGTACAACTAACTAAATCGCCGAATAGAGCTAGCATCAAGTCTCTCAATCTAAACCAGGCGATATCGTCGAGAGTGATTCCTTCGATCTTCCGTGTATAATCGGAAGCAATCCCGGAGATTCTTGGAACGCCAGTCATTGAGATGTAGCTCAATCCGTCATAGATTTTCTTCACTATTGGTTCCACGTCTTTGGGATGCCCAGGATCGTAGGCCGCGAGTAGTTCTTTGAGGAGAAAGCAATAGTCTGAGAAGTACCAGTCGAGGACCACCTCGTCAGGAGACCCAGTTTCCATCATTTCCATCAAATGCCTGCCACTAAGCAGTATTGCGGCTCTTCCGTTTTTCATCAGGAACAAGTTACCGCTCGCTCGGCGAAGTCTAAAGGTGGGTAGAGGACTTACGTTGACCCTACAACCGATTTCGTGCGATAACTCCCCCGATAGTCTGTTCAATTTATTCAGATAAACCGGAACCAAACCGTTCTTCATTACGACAATTATATCGTAGTCTTTCCCGTACTCGAGATGTTGGGCCCTGCTTCCCACCAAGTATATGGATTGGGCTGGGATTACTGCTGCGATTCTAGTCGCGATCCAAGAAAGTGTTTCTTGTGGATCCTCAGGTTGCTGACGAGGCGACAGATCCTTTGGAATCCGTTGTCTCTTTGAAACTACCTCGAGGTAAGCTTCGGCGACCCGGCTCGCAACCTCTGGCCAGTTGAAATACTTCTTGACCAGGGTTCTCCCATTATCTGAAAGAGTCTTGCGGAGATCACTCTTCTCCACCAGTTCATCCAAGAGATATGCGAGTTCACCTGCGTTTCCAGGCTCGAATAATAACGAGTTCTCCCTGCTCCTCAGAATTCCGTCGTACACGCTGAGATCCGATGCGACAGTAGGCAACCCGCGGGCTATAGCGTCAAACAAGGCAAAGCCGAAGCTCTCCGCCAGGGAGGGGTAGACGAAAAAAGAAGCTTGTCCGTAGTACTTGTCTAGTTCCTCTTGGCCCACGTAGCCAGCGAAGTACACTCTCTGGCTAATCCCGTTCGTTTTCGATTGCTTCATCAACTTCTCTTTCTCCGGCCCGTCTCCCACAATCAGAAACCTAGTGTTTCCGTTCCGAGTTTTTCCGATTGCGTCTAAGAGAACATGCACACCCTTCCTCCGAACCAGTTGCCCGACAAAGAGCCCCAAATGTTCCTCGACATCTTTTCGTTGGACCTCACCTCTGGTCTGCGAAACATCGAGATCGACTCCGTTGGGAATATACCTCAGCCTGCTTCTCCTGGCTTTCCATCTGAGAGCTTCTTTTTCGAGGGCAGGACTAACTGACAGAACCATATCGACACGACGCAAACATGGTACATTGGAGCAGACGTAGGCTCCCTTTCTGGCCAACCGCTCAAACCTGCCACTGTAAAATGCCAGCCAAGGTGAGGGATCATGCATGGTATACACGACGGGGATCTTTCTTCCTACAAGAATCGAGAGGAGGAGAGCATTCATTGCGCCATGACTGTGGATGATGTCGAAACGAAACCTCTCCTTGGCAAGAACTCGCAGTGTTACCATCAGAGATAGTAAGGTACCGAATAGATGCTTCAGAACCCATCCTCCGAAGCTCGTCTTCGGCGGAATTACCGCGCGGTTCGGTGGAACTGAGTGAACTTTCACGCGGTAATGGTACCAGGCTCCAGGCCTTGTCTTGGTGACAAAGTGGACTTGGTGACCAAGTTCTGCGAGACTATTTGCAAGATTGTAGCCGTGCTTCTCAGCTCCTCCCCCAGATGATTCGGGCGGCACTCTGAACACCGCTCTATTCACCACCAAAACACGTATTGGGGTCTCAGCACGCCCTGAAGCTACTAGAGCCAGAGGAATCCTCTCACTACTCGAATCGACGATCTTTTAGGTTCAAGATGGCTAGGAACAGTGGATGCTCGCTCAGCTTGTTCAGTGACAAGTCAACCGAATACTCCAGAGTAGTCTCAGACAGTCTGAAGTAGCACGCATTAAAATCTATAGGGCCTTCTTTCGGGCTCGCACTTCATGATTGAAAATGATGCATGAGGAATGTCGAAGATGTCATGGGAAAGCCGGCGCCAGTTGAATCGCTGAACGAATGGCATAGTTGGCGTTGAACATGATAAACAGAGCAAGGATCAGCATCGAAAGCGCGTTGTCTCTGAATTTCGACGCAATCAATAGGCTTCCCATAGACGCGAGGATGGGTATCGGCAGGTCGTAGACGACTCGCGTTTGGTTGTAGCTAGCTAGGAAGGGGAATCCGAGAGACGCTACGAAGACCCAGAGAAAGAGAAGCCTATCAAATCGATCAGAGAACTTGAGACCGAGAACAGCTACAGCCGCGAAAGCGAGAAGAACAGAGTTGCTCAGAAGCCCGTTATAGGTATACACCATTCCCTCAACCAAATTCTGCCAGAACCCAACTAGCTGCGAGGTTCCAGACCCGGAGGCTCTCACTCCAACGAATGTGGCAACTCCCCATCCAGCGAACAGATAGGTTATCGCAGCGTCTACGATAAGCTCTGTAGTAAGGAGTGGGACAATCATCGTCAAGAGACCTCGGTCGTGGTCTGTTTTCCAGATACTAAGGGCAAAGGCAAGAGCTAGAACAATCATGAGGGCCCAGGTCCACGGATGGGTCAGCAAGAGGGCAAGAGACGACGCCGCCATGATTCCATATTGTCGGGTCCAAGCGAGTCCGGAGAGACTGAGCAGAGAAAATAGGAAGAGGTTGACTTCAATGAGGCCTAACCAGTTCGCATAGTAGCCAGCCCACATGCCAACTGATAGCGGGAATGAGAGAACTACCAGCAGAGAAGCCAGTATGGCGATTGACTTGGATTTGTGCCCCTTGCGTATGAAGACGTAAGATGAAACAACTGATAGAGGTCCCAAGAACAGCGGAAGGGCTTCGAGAATCTGGACCGGATTAGTTTGGCTCACCAATGCGTAGAGATAGAGTGGAATTAGAAGCAGCGGCCTTGATCCATGATTGGCGGTTCCAAAAGCGTACACGATAGCCTGGCCAAGGCTACCTGCCAGCATCTGTTGAATCCACCCAATGTACAATGGAGTATCTATACCAACGGGAATTCCCGCTTGATTCAGATCGGGTCTGTATGGTGTGAGAACTAGCAGAATGGCATAGCAGACTGCCATCAAGAGCCAAATTCGTCCATGCTGGAAGAGATGGGTATCTGCAGTGGCGTCGGATTCAGGGTCTTCGAGCCATCGCAACAGTCTATCTCGATTTCTTGCGAAGGGCGCAAGAACACGATCGATGCTTGGGTAGTATCTCCGCAAGAAACGCGTACCGCGGAAGACCCAAGCGTACAGGATGAGAAGGAGAACTAGCGGTGAAAATGGTATTACAGCATCGAAGAAGCCTGCATCAAGCCTGGCAATGATCATCCCTCCAGCTGAAGCGTATGGGAAGAGGATCCACTCCAGAAGAGAGAGCCCCTCCAGTGCCAAGAGAACAACAAGCCCGCCCTTGAAGAGGTTGTAGAGCTTGAGGTTCAAAGTCAGAGAAGGAACAGAATGAAGGATGCTATTATAGACAAGACTCGATTGTAAAATCTCGCCGATATGGCTATGGTCTTGTCGAAAGGTAGAGCCAACCTGGTAGCTTCAGCCAGGGCAGTATATCCAAAGTAGTCCTTGACGTCTTGAAACTGGGCGCTCCCCAAACAAGGCGAATCGATCCTCCCTAAAGACCTAAATATTTGACCGACAGAGGCGGCCCATTCCCTTGGGAACTCGGATATCGCGCTACTTTCCTCACATAATCGGCTTGCTGCTTATTGGGACAATAGCAGCCGGGTCCTATTATGGCGTAAATGCTACCAGTCCCACCAGTTCCCCGCCAAAGACTCTCTGGACCACAAACCCAATAACCATAAGCTTCTCACATACAACTGGCACGGCGAGTGACTGTAGTTCTCACAACCACGGTCAACAAACCCCTCCTAGTAAGCCTCTCAGTCAGCCCGTCAATTTTCCCCTCATGCGGACCCAGCTTCAGCCCACTCACTCTAACCGCATCCAGTACTGTGGCAGGAACATACACCGCAACTGTAACGGTTCACCAGGCGAGTCAATACGGCAACACGATACCACCCAGCCTAACAGTCAACATAGTCGTAAACTGACTTACAGAAGCCCCCTTCCAGTAGCGTTTTCTAGACCAGGTTGCACTTAGAACAGTCTACTCCTTCCCGCTGTAGGTACTGATCAAGCCAGGTGCTAGCAAACAACAGATCGCTATCACGGCCACACGCCGTCAGAAGGGGTTCTTGCCCCATGGCCTCCCGCGATGAGTCTTCCGTCAGTCTGATCTTTTGACTTCTGGAATCCGAGTCTCGAGGATTGAATGGCATCGAGTGCAGAGAGCGACTTCTCGTCCCTCCACGATTACTGGCTGCGTGAAGAAGGCCCAGCCACAGTTTGGGCAACGAGGATGATCCCGCTTAGTTAATCTGAGGTGGACGGGTAGTTTCAAGTCTATCACTTTCTCCATCGACTACATGTGAAAGTAGGAAGGGGGGATACTTGTATTAGTCTTCTCAGCAATCAATTCACTTTTTGTCTATAGTGGGCCCACCCGGGTTCACAAGGTTACCATTGAATCGAAGACGCTCAAGTGGGGCGTCTGTTGCCGCTCCTTTTTTCGACGTTTCGTCGGATGCTCAGTCGGTGAATCTTACTAATTCTAATCCTAATACTCGTAAATCGACTTGTCAATCGTTCTGGAAGATTACGAGAGCATCAGATACTGGCTTACTGATGTGTCTAAACACACTCACGACATTTACACCCGGTGGATTCGCAAGTTTTGCGAGTTCACGAAGCTAGACCCGGACGGGTTGCTAGGGGCCGCCGGCGAAGATAAACGCAAGGTGCACATGCAACTGAAGGATTTCTTTCACACCCTTCAACCACAAGGATACGCCTCGGGTTCCTCCGTCGCAGCTTACACGGCGATCAGATCCTTCTTCACCCATAACGATTGTTTTCTTGGTCGAATGCCGAAATCCTTCAGGGGTGTGACAGAGTTTGCCTCCCACAGGGTCATCGGCCCGAGTGAGGTCTTCGCGATGATCATGACTGCCCCCTCCATCAGAGACAAAGCAATCATCAGCTTCTTCGCCCAGACCGGCCAGAGAGTCGGCGTTCTCTGTGCATTGCGCTATGGGCATGTGAGGTCTCAACTGGAAGATAGGACCAACCCTGTAATTGTAGAGGTGAAAGCCGGTCTCATGAACGGGAAGGGGGCCAATGTAAACAAGAATAAGGTTCCTTACAACTTCGCGTTTGGCCGCGAGTGCGCCGAGTTTCTCCGCCTAATGATACAGAAAAGGAAGGCGTTAGGGGAGCAAATCAGAGATGAGTCCTGGTTGTTCAGGAGCATGGGTCTCGGAGCCATATTCGAAAGGGGAAAATTGCGCGTTCTTGGATCATCTCGTGCCTCCACGGTCGGTAAGGACATGAGCCCTCCTCGGATTCGGGACATTGTCGTAGATGTCGCTTACGATGCGGGAATCCAGTCGAGACACGAGTTCCACGGGGCATGGAAGGGAATGCATGGTCTCCACGACATACACCCTCACGCGTTCCGGCGATGGTGGAAAGCCCGCATGAGACTCGCAGGAGTGGGAGACATCGGTCTGTTAGATTACATGATGGGGCACACAACTTACGAGTACCCCTACCGTGGTGCCTACGATCACTACGACATTGACTATGTTCGCCGGGAGTATCTGAAGGCTGAGCCATACCTATCAGTGATACCTGATTTGAAAACCCAAGCTGGAACTGCAATGCCCAACCGCCAGATTGCAGTCAGCGAAACCGAGGTCGGTGGCCTTCTCGAAAGAGGGTGGAGATTCGTCACCACACTCCCATCCGGAAACGTGATTCTTGGAAGTAGCCAAGGAGATCAATAATTTCCTGCGTGTTACTCCGCTAGTGGACTACAGTGCAACCGACTACATGCCACAAAGCCTTGGCGAAGTGAAGTGGTGGCGAACCTGAGTGAGGATCAATTCTCCCATTCAAGCCTGAGTCCGCATTGGGGGCAGCTCGGGCGGAAGGGTTCTTTCGTGAAAGCGTCGATTATTCCGACTGGTAGGGCCGATTTGGTGCCGCACCTTGGACATTCGACGTCAACGACCTTGGCCAACTCAATCACTCGCCCTGGATCTAGTTCGCGCCCTTTTCGCGTTGCCTAACTCGCGTCCGGTCAGCGAGTCGACGATCCTGCATGCGCCGAAGGATGTGGAGACATGGCTTGTTCCTAGTTTGACCTCACTGAAACAACTTCGACAATCGCCCAAGTCAATCCAGCTCCGAGATTCAGCTTCGTTGCGACAACAGTTCAGCCATAAATCTATTCCTAGAATCGTTCTGTTGAGAATTGCACACTGGGATGCTTCTTAACGACTTGCTTGTCGTGACACAGAGTATAGAGTTCGAAGAATACTGCTCGAACTGCTGTCGGCAGACCTTTCACCGCGATCGGCTTGAAAGAGCAACAGGTCCTGGGAGCCCCCTCAAACTACGATCCTATTGTCAGAAGTGCGGCCAGATTACCAGCGAGATTGATTTCGGTTAGCTATTCGCCAAGTCTGAACGAACTCGACAACTAGAAGATGAAGTCTAAGAGTTGGCAATATATCGCCCGCGGTTTCAGAGGGAGGTCAACATCCCTTGCAGTTCTCAGCGTGGCTTTCGAGTTCCGGTAACGTGAGATGATCTCCCTCTCGGCCAAAACGCTTGTGCTGCACGGCTAGGGTCACGACGACTCGTTCCTCCCTCTCCTTCTGAGCTGTCAAATCCTCTACTGTTCTAAGTCGGAGTTTGAGAGCACAGTCTCGACAAATACCATTCTCGGTCAAGCTACCATCGAACATCAGGCGGAGAAGATAGCTAGAGCTGGGGGGTCCATAATGCTCGTGTGCCCATCTCTGATTGTACTCGTCCAGCGATATGACTTTTCCACAACACTGGTGAAAACTGCCAAGATGATCATGATGGTGAAATTGGCCGCAGTGCCGATGCTCAAGAGGAATATCCAAAGTCAATCTCCGCTAGTGTTTTCTTCCCTAAGAACCTCTAGCTCTCTCAAACAGCCCTGCTCTGGTCGGTCAGTTTTGCAAGCCGATGTCCCATGGATGACCTTCATGGAAGCCACCAGGGTCGCCAAGTTCGAGTAACAACATGCCTTTGCGTCATTCACGGATCGCCAACCAACCAGCGGCTATGAAGGATCAACACGCGATAGATCTGGACTATGAGATGAACAAAGCCCTATCGCCTGTGGGCTTCAAGCAGTTGCTGGATCTAATTGCTCAAAAATTCGTGGTGGGTACCTCAACAGGTCTACGATAGAGTCAAGGTCGTGTATCCTGGAACATGGCGAATGCATTCGAAGGAAGGAAAGCGCGCTGTCGTTGATGGAATACGCGCGTACTCGATAGTCGGCTTCTCCTCTCGCAAGTTTGCAACTCGTACTGTGTCCAGGCCGAACCTCACAGAGTAGTCTCTCTCTTCTTCGATTTCCTCCGCAATCAACTGTAGTGAGATTGGAAACTCTGCAACCAGGACGTTCCCCGGTTCCAGCCCATACTCGACTGCCTCCCCTGGAACCATGAACAGATGCTGCCAGAATGTCTCTCCAGTTGTGACCTCAATTAGAGTAACTAACACGCCTCCTCTGTACCCTCTCTGAGTTGGAACGGGTGTGTAGGGCGTTCCATCAAGCTTGTGAGAGAAATCTTTACTGTCAATCCATACAGCGCTGTGCAGGAATGGATAGATAACTGACTGATCGTCCCCGACGAGAATGTCTTTTCTCCGGACCTTTTCCCCATCCCTAGATTCCCAATCGTATTCGATGAAATTGCAACGAACTCTTGCCTCTTTCAAAGTCTTGTTCTTTGAACGTATCACAAACCCAAGCCTCTCTTTGCTCTGAGTCGTATAGAAATCGAGATGAGGCCTCCGTCTCCGTGACTGCAGAAGATCGTACAGAAAACTCCCCACGACCACCGATGCAACTGCAAGCGCGAAACTGACGGCGTTTGCGACGTCGTCCGACATTCTATCGGTATCTCCTGCTCAAAGAAAACCCTGTTGAAGGATCTTCAGCACTTCTCTGGGTCCGGCTCCCGATCTGACAAAGTCTAGGACCTTCAATATCTCCTCCTTTGAGCAAACGCGAATCTGTTCGCGTTGTGCTTGCTCCTGGAGTGACTGCGGAAGGGTAGCTGCTGGAACGGTTGTGAAAATTATGGGAATAATTGTCAGCCTATCGTCGAGGGTTTCCTTCGTGGTGAGGTAGCTGTGAGCCAGCAGAGTGACATCCTGTGGGCTGATGTTCTTGGAGACGCAACTTCCGATAATCATCGTTTGCTCGTCGGGCGTGAAAGCTAGGATGTCTGCGTACCGACTTGAACTCAGAGTTTCCAGCTCTGCTGAGATTTCGACCTTGAAGCCCGCAAGATGGAGGAGCATGGCCACTGCTTGCTCGAAGGGTTTTCCTGCTTTGTTGGTGAGGGCCTTCTCTAGGTAGGTCTCGTTCGGATCGAGTATCGAGTGGGTCCGTAGTCTTGGGCTTGATATTCCAGGATAGAGTCTGGTCGCTTCCAAGAGCTCATTTCTTGCTCTAAGCTGGATCACAACCTCAGCATTGTCGCTGACCACGGTGTCGAGTTGGACAGTCTCGATGTCTTTCTCTTCCTGAATGATCTTCGTCTTTGAGAGGGGCACGGTATGCCTACTAGGAACTCCAGCCTGAGGCTTCACTACGACGCCGAACGCGATCTCCGTTGGGTTGAGACGGAGATCTCGTCTGATCTTTAGCTGGAGCTTTCCACCCCGGCCGATGTCAGCTTCGAGAATCTTCAGGGGTATTAGCAGCAGAGCGAAGAGTGTGGAGTTGTAGCCTCTGCCTATTGGATAGCCAGCGTGAGACTCAGCTAAATCTTCTAGACCTAGGTAGGGTGGATCCAGTTTTTGAATCTCTTCTTCGAGGGACCCCCATGCTGTGGGAGTTTGCGATATGATTGAGTCGATAGTTGGTCCGTTGAAGTTGAGCAGCACCGCGTTGTTCTGGCCGGGATCGTAAAGGGTGTTGTGGAAGTAGACTCGGTCTGTTCTTTGCTGCAGGAAGTAGGGGAGTGTTCCGGGGAGATGAATCGTGATGTGCATGTGCTGGTACTTTGCAGACGGCACCGCATCAGCGAGCAGGGAGACCGCGTCAGCTATCGATTTTCTCGCGGAAATTACAACCATGTGGTGATCGACATCGAAGGCAGTCTCAGGGCCAGCGGACCCTCCGAACTTCAACAGTGTAGTGAGGTTCGTCCACCTATCTCCCGACTTGTAGGCCAACACTGTGAGATGGGCAGAATCAAGCACGTCGGCGAACTTTCCCACGAGTTCCAGGAAGCGGGCGACCTGTGGAGGTATCTCAACGGGTGCAGTCAACCTGTTTCTCATCCAGAGACTAGTTTGGATACCTATTGATTCTTCGAGAAGTCACTGTGGGAGTTGACATTGTTACGCCTCCCAAATGATCCAGCGCTTCTAATTCAAAGTGGCGTCGCGTTGATGTCCGTCGGGAAGGAGAAAGGCTCGTGTAAGCTGCGCGTCCGGAATGTCTCTTTCGGCCGGCCGGGAACCAATCGGTTTGGCAGAGCCCCTTTTTTCCGGCATGGCTGAAGCTCAGCGTGTTCCAGAAACGTAACCCTTAGAGGGTCGATCGGGAGAGATTCGGACCGCCAGCGGTGAAAGACATCGGCCCCGCAAACGCTGAGACTGCCCTCCCCTCTTTTTCTGAGACAGTTGGTGGATCGCTTCGCCTGTCTACCACTAGGCATCTACTCTTCTTGAGGAGAAGCAACGCATACCAACGTCCTGATTCCAAATAGCCCCAATATGCATAGTCGTGTCTCAGGGCTCGGTTCCCGGAGAACCCAAATTGGGCCGGGAGCACTCACAGACTGAGGCAATCACCTGCAGAGCATCAACCATGAAAACCGAGGACTTGTGTCGGCAATACAATCTGAGACATATGGAAGTTGACCAGAAACAGGGAATCATTTGGAGAAGAAAAGCTTGAGATTCGCAATTGGGTTCTTGATCTCGATCACGTCAATAAGTTGACTCTTTGCGATAGTAGCGATGATGGCAGTGACCTCTTGCAAGAGGTCATCAAAATTTCTCGGCGACTTTTCGATCAAGCGCATTCCTATGAGAAGATGGGGGGGTTGTCCGCTAGAAGGGATGTAGACTTGGCCGAAGAAGGCTTTATCGACAAGTCCGGACAGTCTGAAGTGATCAGCTAGTTTCTTCAACAACTCCTCTGGAATAGTTTGAGGAAGCCCGACGTAGATTTGTTCTCCAGCGCGAATAACAAGTCGGCGAGGCTCTGATTGAGGTTTGTCTATTCTATCGTCAGTCAATTGTTCTCTTTCTCCAGAGGCAGCGGGGACCGTCACGTATTATGCTATCATCGCTCTGCCAAGCCCAAAATAAGCGGCCTTCGAGAGATCTAGGCGCCCGTTAGGACCGATGGACCCTTCAGGATTGAGAAGCTTGACGAATACGAAGAACTCTCTCTTGCCCGTTGTCAAGTTTTCGACATTCCCTCCCTTGAAGTAGTTGGTCAACGCAAGTTCGTTTAGGGTCCAGGGCTGACCCGTCTTAGCCCTGATACATTCGACCGGTTTATCGAGCTTCGCAAGGAAGTACTTCCTTCCATCAGTTCCATCAAGAGCCCTGAGCAATGTCGCCGGAGGAAGATGTGGTGGAGTCGTTGTCCCATCTTCATCGAGCTCTATGCGGATCCGTAATCCTTCGTCTGGAAGAGGATTATGCATTGCAGCTTATCCTGGCAACGCTGGAGCCACCCTTATCCATTGATCGATGATAAATAAGGACTTATCTTCAAGGAAGAATTGAATTCCAGTTCCACCTTCGACAGAGCCCACCCAGACTGTGCTACCCCCCGGGATAGTGACACTTCTCACGAAATTAGCGCTATTCCACTCGAAAAGATTCAATGCAGTTCGCGCATCTTGTGGTGTAAAATACCGTGTTGGGGTTGCAAAACTACTTGACCATGAAGGGTTTCCATTTCCATACTGGTATAGATTCAAGTCTTCGTCAAGAACTACCCGTTGAGCGTCACCCCCCGCAAAGGTATTTCGAATATTGGGAGCGAGATCGTCAGTCACTCCTTTGACAACGTTGCCCCCTTCGCCTTTTACCAAGGCATCGCTTCCAGTCTTTGTGATGGCATCTATGGAATCCTTCGACCCAGCATCTACGGCGTCCTTGCTTCCTAAATCCACAACATCTTTGACCAGAGTATCTGCTGCGCCCTGGCAGCCCGGCTCGTCAGCCAAACAGATTATACCGAGAGCGGCAGCAATCTCAGCGCATGCGAGTATGCAAACAACCACTCCAAGCGTTACCACGCCGGCGAAAATCAGAGCATCTTTGGCGACTTCAATTGATTCAGCCCCGTTGATTGTACCACACTGATGAAGTTTCTCGCACCGGTTATCTGCGCCAAAGCCACCATCCAGCACAGTCGGGTCCCCGGCAGAAGTAGGAGCATCCTGAACGTAGATGTAAGGATTGAGACTCTGGGGACTTGTGCGGTAACCTTGGAATGGGTCGGCTGATATGAATCGGCCAGTAGATGGATCGTACCAGCGCTGGTAGTCGTAGTAGAGACCAGTGGCAGCAGTCCATCGTTCGCCTACGAACTTGTCGGTTGCTCTGTCTTGATAGACTCCTTGGGGAGTGCCGTTGTCTTGACCGAAGGGCTGGTAGTTGTCGGTGTACACGGACTTTGAGTCGCTATATGTGAGCATACGGATGCTGCCGAGGGCGTCAGAGTGGTAATAGTAGGTAGAGAGTGTGGCGCGATCGATCTGCATGACGATTCGGATGCCCGCAGCGTATACGTATTCGTAGTTGTTCATGAAAAGGTGATTCTTGTAGAGGATTTGTGCTCCCGCGTAGGCTATGAACCACTGTGCGCCTCCTTCCGCCGCTTCCACCATCCGTCCAAGGCCGTCGTACGCATACTGAACCTGGCCTGTGCTGTTGGTAACTTTCAGTAGGCGACCGGATGCGTCCCATGTGTACGCCCATCGGATTGTTCCGGTCGAGGTCACGTTCCGAGTCTTCATATTACCATCAGGGTCGTACGAGTATGCGACCGTGGTCTGCGGAGTGGAGTACGTGGTGGAGTTTGTCAGTTCGTTGACAGGGTTGTAGGAGTAACGGGTAATCGTACTGTTGAGCTTCTGTCTCACACGGTTTCCGAGACTATCGTACTCGTACCACAAAGTCGTGGTGGAACCGCTGCCTGTGACGCTGGAGTTGGTCAGACGTTGCAGAGGGTCATAGCGGTACTGCTCGTTCACAGCTACCCCGTTTACGTTGCCCGTCACGCTTGCCACAGTCCCGGTATTATTGTAACCATAAGTCAGGCTCATCGTCGAAGTCCCGCTCAGCGTGAGCGATAAGGGCCGCGACAAGCTGTCGTAGGTATAGTTCTGGACTAGGTTGTTTCCGAACTGGAAGCCTTTCACCTGGTCGTTCTTGTAATAGGTGAACGACCTTGCATAGTAAGCGGACGTGCCCGATTGGTTGACGTTGAGAACTCTTCCTATACCATCGTACGCGTACTGGATGGTGATATCGGGATTGGATTGTACCACCGTCGGGTACATGAGCGTGTTCAGGACTTCGCCATTGTAGGTCCAACCCAGCGTGTACGTCTTCGCAATACCTCCGCTGCGGGTTATGCTTCCACCACTTCCAGAACAACCAAGGTCCACAACGGTTCGTGTAGCCGGGTTGACCGCGTATGTCTCGTTGAGCACTCGGTTCCTAGAATCATAGATGTACGACACCGTGGCGTTCTGGTTTAGAATCTGCAGCGGGTTGCTGTTCTTGTCGTAGGTGTAACTGGTGCCCGTTATTGTTGTTCCGCAATAGGTAGTGATACTGACGCGATTCACTGAGTCGTAGGATGAGAGCGTCTTCACACCTGCCCTGTCAACTTTCCTGACGAGGTTGCCGTTGCTGTCGTAGCTGTAGGTTTCAGATGTTCCATCAGGATAGATAGTGGTAGTTTGTCTGTTAAGATTGTCATACGAGTACGTAGTCGATTTCATAGCCGCGTTCGTGACCTTTCGCAGGTTCCCCACCTCGTCATAGGCATAATTTGTCACATACATTAGATTGTTCAACAGCTTAGGATGACAATAGGAATCTGCATATTCAACGATGCTGAGGAGCCTTCCTAGCCGGTCAGAGTAGCCGCACCGGTAGTTGCCGTCATGGTCTGTCGTCCGGACCCAGGGGGCCGTGTCGTTGTAAGACTGCAGGGTGCTCTTGCCGTCCGGCCCAGTCGAGCTTGTCACTCTGCCAAGAGCATCGTATGTGTAGGAGTAGATGTTGTTCAGTGGGTCCCTCGAACTGAGCTTGTTGCCCCGGTAGTCGTAGG
>WNGR01011689.1_pt1 | contig 19419 bp, 18 predicted proteins | sample 5407581 | NCBI WGS metagenome assembly WNGR01 (sample SAMN13153383, study PRJNA577476) | soil metagenome | isolation source: 80 cm soil or saprolite under Garry oak tree replicate 2 | place: USA:California | collected 2016-06-15 | reverse complement strand
ACCAATACCACCTCTGGCAGCAATGGAGGCACAGCCAATCCACCCAACATGCTCCTCCTGGTCGGCGGTGTGGCAGGCACGCTCTTCCTGTTGATTACTATCATTATCATTGTTCTGTTTGTGCGGCGTAGACGTTCAACACTTGCGGCCGCGCTGCCACAGGTGCAAGTGAGGCTAGCTTTCCCACCCGCTGGCGCAGCACCGAGTCCCTGGTCAAGGCAGCCGGGGACCTTCATGAACAATGGAGGACTACCTCCCAACGGGTTCAATGCTAATCCCGGCGGAAATGGATCATATCCTCCCAATTGGCCTACTGGTATCTTTACGCCGCCACCAGACAGCGTCCCTATTCAAACTAATTTGTCCACGCAGCTAGCTTCACCGGCCAATGGTTTCCAGCCCGGCGGGCCGCCTTCGAGGTCCAGACAGGTTTATTTGCCCCACCACGGCCACGCCTAGATGAAGTAAGCACAAAATAACTCCCTAAATGGTGCCAGGGAGCTGTCGAGGAAAAGTAAAATGAAAGATGGTCCGCCGTCAGAATTACACAAGCCTATGCGTTTGGGTAAACGCCTATTTGCCAGGCCCGCCTTGCTCCAGTACGGCATTGGTATTCTTTCGTTCATGCTCTTAGGCGTTTCTTGCTACAGCATTATTATCGTCGCTACATCGACACATGCAAATGTGTCTCTTCAGCAGATCAGTGGCAAGGTAATCGCTAAACGCGCAGCTGCCGGTACACCGACCATTACCGATACTTCATCACCGACAGTAACGACCACGCCTTCACCGACTTCCACAAGTACCGGCACACCCAATCCCTCACCCACAACTACACCTGCTGCCACTAAGCAGCCGTCACCAAAGGCAACTGTTGGACAAACCACAACTCCTGGTCCGACACCGGCAGGCAGTGCGACGGCGACAGCCGTTATCACGCCAGGAACAGGTCAGAATCAAACGCCAGGCATAACACCCACCCCATCAAACAATCAGGGCCCACCGGCGGACAATGGCTTCCCTTACATGTACATCGTGGTTGGCCTGTCAGGTATTGCGATCGTCGGATTCCTGTTTATCCCTGGATGGATTTTTTTGCGCAAACACCTGCTGCCAATGCCGGCGAAAAAATTGCCTCCCAGTGGGGCAGCTCCCTGGAAACGCACACGCACAGATGACCTGCAACAACAGGCGAATATGTTCAGCCCTCCCTTCACAGCAACCGGCAACAGTTCTTTTTATGCACCTACTATCACACCTTTTTCCAACATGCCGAGGGGTAATCCTGGCGCTCGCAACAACCAGTACATTCCACAGCCCGGTGGTTTTGCCGCTCCTGGCAGCTTCGCGCCCATTCCCAATGCGTTTAATGCCATGCCCACCTTTCCCAATGCTTCCTCAGTCAATCAGCAGCCTGCCCCTCACGCGAACAATCCCACGCCCACCAATCGGCCCACGAGTAATTCCGCACCAGGCATCGATCCTTTTGCGGGCATCAGCCATTCAATCGATTCGTCGTCGCCCACGATTCAAAAAAGGCTCAGGCGCAATTCACTGCGCGCGACAGGCGATCAACCAGTTATAGGTGATCAAGAAATGGTTGGAGATTTTTCCGCGGATATGGCCATACTGAGCGACCCACACTTAAGGGCAATGATTCAGCAGTATAGCGATAAAGGGCGCTCTACTAAATTGCCTCCCCCAAAAACAGGAGCTACGTTTTTGTGCATATAATATAATGCTACAGATAACAGGCTTATAGAACATAGTGCGCAATTTGACCCGTGAAATCAGAAATATTTTCTGGCGCAGAACGAACGAGGAGTTTATGGCCGTACAGCTGCATGGTTTTGATTGGGGAGTATATGCTGAACAAGTCATGCCAGCATTTGAGCAATGGCTGATCGAAGGCGATGAAATTGCAGCTCTGCAGCTCTTCGAGCAAACGCGCTGTGCCTATGAAGAGCGATTTTTGCCTGACCCTATGCAGCGATTGCGCGTCTGGACGCGCGCCCGCGCATTCGCGCAAACGCTGCCGCGCGGTCCCTATAGCCGCCGTGAATACCTGAAACTCTGCTCTGCCGAACAGTTCACCGCCCTCAGTGATCGCTATCTGTATAAGCACGCGCCGCAGCTCTATCAACGCTCGGACGCGCTGCGTTCCGTTTGGGGCGCCATCGTCGAAACATTCTGCTTACCCTGGCAGGGAAGTCAAGGTGGAGAAGAGGGAGCAACCGTCGATACCGGCGACGAAGAGCTATCACCGGAAGATAGAATTACCCACAGTGAACTGCTCTCACTACTCGAGGAAGCCGGTTTAAGCGAACTGGCGCAAGAGATCGAGGAACCATCAAAGAATGTCGAGCATTTTGCATGGGAGTTGAGTGAAAGGGATATGAGCGAGGCAAGAGAGGCAAGTGTAGCGAAGGAGGCGGCCGATGTGGCCGGTACCCGGACTGGCGCAGAGCTGGCAAATACAACTGCGCAGGTCGATCTGGACGTAGATGAGGAAGTGGAGACTATTGTCGCGGCACAGGGTATACACATCGGGCATCAACTCAACCTGTTACACCTGAGAGGTTGGCTGGCCAGCATCTCAGTGCGCGCCATGGCACTTTTTGAGTACCTGGCATGCGGACGCCGGGCAATGCCATTTGGCTATGAAGCTGGCGAGCCATTTGGGGCATTCGCAGGCTACCTCACTCCCGATGAAGTATGGCAACTGGCGATATCTCTTGACGGGACTATTCTCCCAGACCAGACAGAGGCAGAAGAAGATTACCTCAATTTCCGCTATCAACAGGTAGGCATCCCTGCCGCATTTCGCCTGGTCGACGAGGTGCTTCCCACGCACGCCGCCGCATTTCTACACGCCATAGAGAAAGCATCATCGCAAGGATTAGGCTTGATCACAAGCATTGAATAACCTGCATTGCAATAATTCACAGACCCTGCCCCCACGCCACTCCTCCTATTGACTTTTGCCTGCATGCCGATAGACCCAGTAAGACGATTTCTGGTTGCCGCTTTTCTCTGCATGTCACAGAGGTGGGATGTGAGTACATAGCATGCTCCTCCTGACTTCCAAACGAGAACAGGTACCTGTTCTCTTCATTACCCGGCATCCAAGGAGAGAAAGGCGTGCGAAGCTTGAAAAAGACCTATCTTATGAGCCGCTTGTGTTCTCTGGGCATAGCTCTGGTTCTTCTGGCACTGACAGGCTTTGCGATCTGGACAGCGGTGTCCACCGGCGAGATAAGTAGCCGTACCAGGGCAGCGATACAGTTAAGCGACTTATATAATGAGGCTCACCTTCTCGTTGGTTCTCAGGAAACGATCGATTGGCACTATCAGGCTGAGCCAGGTCCACAGCTACGAACGCAAGAGCGTGAGGTCAACGCTTCGCTCATTCAGCTTTTTCAGCTCTTGTCACACGACGGTGGAGCAGATGATCGTTCCCTTGTGCAGCAGGTAGGTGCACTTCAGCAGCGCTATTTTCTCGCCATCAACAAGTTGTTCAGTGCGATTGATGTAGGAGATCGTAGCCACGCGGAAACGATTGACGACACGGAAGTTGATCCACTGTACAGCCCCATAATACACCTGGTGGATACGGCTGCTGACACACACCATACGCAGGCGAATCAAAGCCTGGATGAACTCAACCAGAGACAACGCGCGATCCTCATCGGCACTCCTCTTGCGTTTATTCTTGGTCTCATCCTGCTGAGTATTTTCTGGGCCGCGCTGCGTTTCTCCCAGCGCAAACTCGAGCAAGCGACGAAAGATGAGATCACCCGACTCGCACAGGCGGCGCTCACTGACAACCTGACCGGATTGGGAAATCACCGTGCCTACATGCAGGATATGCAGCGTGAGTTGGATCGTCTCCGCAACCGGGGCAAGACGCTCGGACTGGCGCTCATCGATATCGACGAGTTGAAGGCGATCAACGATGAGTATGGGCACATCGAGGGAGATCGCGTCCTGACCGCACTTGGATCTATGCTGCGTGAGACCAAACTCTCGGCTTACACCTATCGCTTAAGTGGCGACGATTTCGCGGTGATCCTGCCGAATACGACCTTGTCAGATGCGGCCATAGCGATGGAACAACTGCGCCAGGACACTAAGTCCCATCTTTTGGGCGCAACAGTGAGTATCGGTATTGCAGTCTCAGAGTCAGGCGGGGGCGATGCAGAGATGCTACAAGAACAAGCCAATGCGGCTCTCTCTGAAGCCAGGCGACGGAGCCGCAATACCGTGGTAACATTTGAGGACATTCGAGATCGGGTCTCGATCATCTCCTCGGCCAGGGCTCACGCCTTGCGTCGTTTGCTCGCCGAGGGTAACGTCTCCGTAGCCTTCCAACCGATCTGGGACCTGGAAAGTGGCCGCCTGCTCTCCTTCGAGGCGCTCACACGACCGGGGACAGAATATGGTTTCGCCGGACCTCAAGAAGCGTTCGATATTGCTGAGAAGCTCGGACGGGCGCACAAACTCGATGTCGTATGTATTCGGGCCATCCTGGCTCGTGCGGCAGAGCTACCCGCTGATGCCCTTCTATTCCTGAACCTGACTCCCCAGACGCTCGTCCATGATCTGCTCACCGGGGCCACTCTTCTGGAAGCGACCATCTCGGCCGGTCTGTCACCGTCCCGCGTGGTGCTGGAGATTACCGAGCGCTCCATCGTCGAGCTTGACGAGATCGTGCAGAAAGTCAAGTTCTTGCGCTTGATGGGTTTCCAGGTCGCACTCGACGACGCAGGGGCAGGAAATGCAGGCCTGGAGATGCTCAGTCAGCTATCAGTTGATTTCGTGAAAATTGATCGCGCAGTGTTGAGCCGGGCGCTCACCGATCGGGCGGCATACAGTGTCCTTGTCGGTATCCTCGCCATCGCACGAGAATCAGGCATATCTGTGATTGCAGAAGGCATTGAAACCCCGGAGATGCTCGCCTTGGTACAACAACTCAAGGTGCAGTATGGGCAGGGCTACTTGCTTGGGCGTCCCGACGAAACGATACCAGAAGTCACTATCTTGCAGAACCTTATCCCGTTCTTGCCTGCGGGTTCGCATGAAACTTCAGCGTCCACTGACGAATTACTGATGCATCCATTGCATGATATATACGCCTGAGAGAAAAAGAAAACGGGCAGTGAGTTCTATAGCAGCCCATTCAGATTAACAAACGTAGGCCGCCACTCCTACGAAGAGCGACGGCCTACACTCGTATCTCTAAAAGTACGCTGCTACAGTTAGAAGGCGGTTGCGGGAGAAGACAAGCCCGGCTTACTGACATTAGACGGGGCCACATCATTCGAGACGCTTGAACCTCCGATGATCTTCAGCAGATCTTCAGGCGTCGTATACGTGGCCTGGTGACAGCCCTGGCCTGGAGCGCCCGACGGGCTGGAACAGTTTGGTGGCGGTGTTGGCGGGAAAGCCACCTGAAAGACAGGAGTGGCGTCATCATCACCGGGCACAATGGAAGTCGAGAGGTAATCAGCTACCATGTACCCCTGTGTGGTAAGCGGTAGCCACGTCAGTGTCATCGGTCCGGCCAGTTGCTCTGCCGCACTCCAACTCTTCCCCCCGTTGGTGGAGGAGATGAAGCCGACATTGAGCTGACAGGTGCTGGGAGTGCAATTTATGGTCGGGAAGTAGTAGTAGACAAGCCCAAGATGGGCGGAGCTGCCAGACGTACTCCTGTCAACGCCCAGGCCAGGAATGAGAAAATCGGTACCACTGCCGACCGGGGCGGCCGGGATGCGCTTTGGCAGCGTCCAGTTGACGCCATCGGCCGAGGAGATCAGCAGGAGATCATTGTTCCCGGCATTGCAGGCGGATTCAAACCGGCAGTCTGTCCAGACCACGTACACTCTGCCCGATTTGTCAATTTCAGCAGAGGGAAGGTCAGGAGAACGAATATTGCCGGGATGACCGTCATTGAGAAGTTGTGCAGCAAGGACCGGTCTGGACCAGGTCGCACCACCATCAGTGGACCTGATAGACAGGATCGCCGTCTCAAGACAATCGTCTATGGGGACGATGACGTTCCCATTGGGCTGCACGAGCGGTTGTCCACCGATGACGCAGGTATGGTCGGGAGTCGTCTTTGCCGCGCCCCACGTCAATCCACCATTGCTAGAGGTGCTCAACTGGACGCGGTTGAGTTTGGTAAAGTCGTCGAACTCGGTATAGCAGTGGCCATAGAAGGGGCTACTGGCTGTGTCATCGCAGACCGACCAGTTTTTGTCGTTAAAATCACCGGAAGCATTCACCACGACGGGTTTGCCAAATGTCAGTCCTCCATCAGTCGAACGACTCACGAGCACATCGACAGGTCCCGTGCTAGGATTCTTAATGCCCAGCCATGAAATCAGCCAGACCTTGTGTTTGGCATCGTAGGCAACCGAAGCGTCACTGGCACGGAGATATATCCCCGGTGGTGTCGCGTTGACGGTAGACGAGGGGATGAAACCGTGTGTCCAGGTTTCACCAGCATTGGTCGAAGTCGCAAAACCGATGTTGGATCCTCCACCATCGAAAAAGCGGCCAGACTGGAAGGCGGACACGATGGTGTTGCCAAAGGCAAAGGTGTCAGGCTCAACTTGCGTCTTGTGATTACTATCGGGGTTGGTGTATGGGTCACTACTTATCTGGGTGAGTTGCCCTGCCCCATGCACGGGTGATGCGCCAACGAAGGCGAGGGAAAAAAATAGAGCGCTAAGGGTAACAACCGAAAGTAGGGTGATGCGCCAACGCTGACGAGAAATGACTCCCATGTGCAGTTTCTCCTTGTCTTCTAATCTCCTATCTTCCAATGTTAACTCGCGGACGTATATCCCCTTTTGAACAGTAAGAGGAGTAGGTGCAATTAAAGTGACGAAGTAAGTTAAGATGTGGTGATGAAAGTATCATTGAAGTTGCTATTTCAACGCACAGTAAATGAAGCAAGCAACAAGACAAGCGATGATGGATACATAAACATTTGCGCTCATTGTAAACATATAAAAATGCACCCCCCATCTATCCAACGTTGTTACTAGCGCATATTTACCCCGTTGCATACAATGAAAAGAGAACACTTTCTACGTCCTATCGAGGAGATGGAATGGATACCCAGCAGTTAATCCCGCATACCGACCCCGAACAGGAAGAACTCCGTCAAGAGCGGCGCGCGGCGCGTATGCTGCGCCGCAAACAGCAGCACCGGGCGCGCATCCTGTTGTGGTCCGCCATCAGCGTGTGCGTTCTCCTGCTGGGCCTGACCGGTTTCATCTACCTGGAAATCCAGAACATCGTCGCCAAAAATAGCGCCAATCCGCCCATCAGCGGTCTCTCCTGCGATAGCGCGGAACAGTTCGGCTATCATATTCACGTCCATCTCACGATCTATATCCAGGGAAAAATGGTAACGATTCCGCAGGATATAGGCATCGCCACCGATGGCAGTTGTTTCTACTGGATGCACACCCATACCGATGACGGTATCGTCCATATCGAGGCTCCCCAGAAGCTGCACAACCTGGCCTTAGACGATTTCTTGACGCTCTGGCAAGTGGGCTTTGCCAGTCTCAACTTCCCCCCGCAAATGACGCAATCAACTGGATGGCAAATCTTCGTGAATGGCAAACCGTTCAACGGCGTGGTCACTTCGCCACTCCATACCGAAGTGATCCTGAGCTCGCACGATGCTATCACCATGGAGTACGGCTCACCCAATCCACCGCCGGACAAGTTTTACGCGTTCCCCGCGAATCTGCCACAGTAATATCAGCGATCCGCTGACTATCGAACCGATCCTGTAATTGACGAGAGCCCAAATTATACATGCTGCTCATGAATATACTCTTTCTGCTGAGATGCTATCTTTTCCACTTTCATTATATCTATTTTCTGAATTTAAGCGTGTATATCCCTACAGGGCTTGCTCCCTTGATATATTTGGGCTATCAAGCAGACAAATTCTTGTCAAAACGCGCCCGATAGTATAGGCTGTCCTTGCGACTGTTACTCTTTCTTTCAAGGTATTTGGGGAAATACGCTTATTCTGGATTGCTCTTGGCCTGGTTGCTTTTGCGGCGGCTATCTTCTCGACCTATTTCATTTTTGTGCATCTTGGGCGCCAGGATGCGTACCTCACTTCCGCTGAAGACCTGGGTACATACGACCAGGCTGTCTGGAGCCTGACACACGGGCAACTCTTCCATCAAACCGTTTGCAATATTGTCAGCGATACGAACTGTTTTAGCCTCAATGGCATCCCGCGCTTCGCTATCCATTTCGAGCCGGTACTTTTCCTGCTGTCGCTGTTCTACCTGATCGTCTCCGGCCCAAAAACATTGCTGGTCCTGCAAACACTGGTAGTGGCAAGCGGGGCATTTCCCGCCTTCTGGCTGGCGCGTCTGCGACTGAGGAATGAACTGGCTGCTGTAGGCATTGCCATCCTCTATTTGCTCTATCCCGCGCTGCAACAGGCCGAAATCTTCGATTTTCACGCGGTAACGATGACTGGTGCCCTGCTGCTCTTTACCCTGTATTTCATGTATACCCGGCGCACCCCCTGGCTGTTCGTCTTTGCCATTCTTTCGATGGCCTGTAAAGAAGAGATACCGGTCGTCATCGCCATGTTTGGCCTGTGGTCAATCATCTTTCAGCAGCGCTGGCGAAGTGGCCTGGCGTTGGTAGGGCTGAGTATTGCCTGGATTGGCACGGCACTGTTGATCTACCACTTCATCAGTCCGACCGGACACCCACTCCTGTCCTCACGCTACTCTTATCTAGGCAGTAGCCCGTCACAGATCATCTCTTACTTCTTGCGGCATCCACGAGCGGTGATATCCCAGCACCTGCTCGAGCCGACACATCGCCAGTACCTCAGGATACTCCTGGCTCCCGCCGGATATCTCCCCCTCCTGGCTCCCTGGATACTCGTATTGGCGTTCCCTTCCATCGCCTTGAATCTGCTGAGTTCAGACCGCAACCAGTACCTCGGTGTGTACCAGTACAACGCCGAGATTGTGCCCGTGCTCATCTTTGCCACCATCGAGGCGATAGTGCTGATAACCTGGGTAGCGCGGTGGCTCGTAAAGTACATGCGCGAGCGGCAAGTACAACAGGCCCAGTATGGGGAAGCTGATCAGGCGGAGCACATCCAACCTGCTCTCCCGGTTCGTCCTGCTATTCGTTGGGTGCAGCCTGCACTGCTGTTCTTGCTGGTAGGCTTTACGCTCTTTGCTGTCGTCCACCAGGACTTCACGTATGGTGCGCTTCCCTTTTCCAGGGCGTTTTCCTGGCCGAACGTTTCACCACATGACCAGGTCGCAGAACACATTATTCCGATGATTCGTCCATCGGCCTCGATCTCTGCGCAAACCGGCCTGGTACCTCATCTAAGTGAACGCAGTCATATTTACCTTTTTCCTTACGCTGACGATACCGCTGATTATATCTTTCTGGATATCACCGGCGATACCTATCCTTTCTATCCGCCTTCATATACCATCGAAGTGAAGAAGGTGTTGCTGAGTGGTCATTATGGAGTCGTAGTCGCTCAGGATGGCTATCTCCTGCTTAAACGCGGACTTCCTCCTCCGGGTGTCTCGTCCTTTTCTGGGGTGCAGTCAGACAATGACCTTGTGCCTGATCTGCCGGCTTCGTTTTGCTCATTCTCGCGCGTATCACCTCAAGAAGTGCCACAGGCGCTCCAGGTTGATTTTGACCCGCAGGATGGTCCCCAGAGCAGCATCAGCCTGATCGGATACAGTATCACGCCTCCCCAGTCATTCCAGATCATCATGCCGCTCATGCGAGTCACTGCTTACTGGAGAGTCAACGCTGCGAATATTCCCACGCTAAAGGTCTTGACGGTGCTGCTCGGTGAGGACGAGAAAGAGGAGCTTTCAAGCACTGATTTTCCTGCTATCTCCTGGTGCCCCAGCAGTTCCTGGAAACCCGGCACGATTGTACGTACAGAGAGCAGTCCATTATACGTCGGGAATGTGCCGCACGGGTTGGCTCATGTGGGCTTTGCCCTACTGCCCTATAATGTTCCACTTGGTACAAGCGAAGCCATGCTGAGTCGTGTTCCCTTGCACATTGTAAACGCGCCGCAGCATGTTTCTGTTATTCAAGGGAGCAACACCGTGCAAGTAGATTCGATTGATGTCTCGTGAGCCGTCTTCCCTCCAGGCTTCCTCCCTCCTCGTGGGCGTGCCTTCTCACGCGGAGCGGGAGGAGCCTTTACGACTAGAACAGGGCCCCCAGGTGAGTACACTGAACTCGTGCCTCTCTTTAAATTCCTGATTGACACCACCCTCACAGTATGGTAATATCGTGGATGTAACGCAGCAGTTATCCCTTCAGAGCGTCACTCGTTTGCACGGGGATAGAAGCAACGTGAAAGCAAAGCATGGAGAGGTCGCATAGTGGCCTGGTGCGGCGGTTTGCGCACATGGTTTACAGTTTTATACGGCCCTATTGGAATATCAACCAACCTGGAAAGTCTTTTGAGGAGAGGTCGCATAGTGGCCTAGTGCGAGCGATTGCTAATCGCTTGAGGGTTTATAACCCTCCGTGGGTTCGACTCCCACCCTCTCCGCCCCTTACCTATAGGTGCCTGGGTACTAGCCCAGGCTTTTTTATTCTATCTCAAACTCCAGAGCTTTCCGCAAGTTGTATTGTAGCACTAATCAGGCTCCTCTTCCACTAGATCAGTCACCTCAACCTTCAACACACGAGCAATTTTGACAAGTACCTCGTAAGTTACTCTTCTATAGGGATCATGCCAAATGCCGCTCATCGTCCTACTATTCACATCGGCAGCGCGTTGTAGTTTCGCTTGTGTCCATCCATGCCGTTCTGCTATTTCTCTCACTTTCAGTCGCTGTTTCATAGGAGTGAAACTAGCAATCGGCCTCTCTGGTGGCTTCGGTTTCCCGTCATCTTTCCGAGGTTTGCGGCTAGGACCAGGGAAATAAGATGCGCTATAGCCTCGCGAGACCCCCATCACATTCAAGAGAGAGTATCCCCGACGTTGCATTTCGTTTATCCAATCCAGTTCTCTTTGACAAGCGAGTGATAGCGCATTAGCACCTGCTTCTATTGTTTCTAAAATCTGCAAAATGGGAGACAAGCCCTCTTGACGTAGTTCTCGAACCCAACGAGTCTTTGGCAAATTAGCATTAGGATCATGCAAGTGAGAGATAAACCTCTCATCTGCGTCTATGCTTAGACCCACATAGCGAACTGCATTATCTCTTGGATCAATCAGTGCATAAATTTGGTATGGCTTACCTGATCCCTTTTGCGCTTTGTGCATGCCTATGTCTCCTCATTCACGCATATATGATGAACAAGCTTATGTCTCCTCATCATCGTCGTCGTCATCATCATCACTACTATTAGGATTTCTTAAACTAGAGGTAAATAATGCTCTAAGTTCGTTAAGCTCAACAAGTCGCACTCTCTCATCAAGAGGATCATCGATTGCATGTATTTTGCCACGATTAGCTAATCTAGATACTTTGTTAGGGCTAATCTTGAAGCCTTCTGCTTTTAACCTTGCGGCAGCCTCTCTCATTCTGACCCATTCTTCTTTCACTGGCGTACTCCTACCTAACTCCTACGAGTAGGTTTTAATGTATTTTAACACGTATGTGTTAGTTCATACTAGTATGAACCGCCAGGTATTGACACGATATGATACAATCGTGTACAATTTGTTATGACCTGGGTAATCCAACTAGCAACCTATTGCGGGTAGATTATATCAGGTCATAACGGATTTGTATATTAGCAGACAACATCAAGCTAGCAGAAAGCGAGAGTGTACATGTCTATTGAGATCAAACCACAAACAGATGTACCCGTAGTGCCTGCTTGGATTGTGAACGAAGAATGCGCTAAACAGTATCTTTTAGGGAGAGCATGGTATGAGTGTAGCACAAATGTACGGATACCTGGGCCATTAACTGAACAGTACTTACTGGATAATCTAAAATGGATGAGTGAGAAAGGCCTGTTCAGTGGTAATCACGATGGCTGTGCATTTGAGCATTTGGGCTTTCTATTCGGTATGCTGAGTCAAGAGTCATAAAAAAGTAATAAACATAGATGCATGGGTATCCTTATATTCATGCATCTCTCTCAGCAAGGAGATTTCTCATGAAAAAGATTTGTTCAAGCTGCGGCGAAGAGCGAGATGCAGAGAAAGATTTTAGTTGGGAGTACAAACATCTTGGTATTCGTCAGCCGCGTTGCAAGTATTGTCAGGCAGAACTTGGTAGGCTCCACTATCAAAAAGACAAGCAAGTATATAAGGATCGCACTCGTATTCGCAAGAATCAGATACTCATTGAGAATAAAATTCGACTGCGTATTTACCTTTCCAACCACCCTTGTGTTGATTGCGGCGAAACAGATATTCGCCTCCTCGAATTCGACCATGTACGCGGTCACAAGACAGCTAATATATCCCGCCTACTCACTCAAGGTCGAAATTGGTCCATCATTGAGGCTGAAATCGCCAAGTGTGAAATTCGTTGCGCCAATTGCCACCGTAAACGCACCTCTGAGCGTGACGGGAACTGGTGGCGAACTATTGAGGTTGAATAGAATAAAGGAATCTGTTCATAATCCTCTGCCCAATTGAACCGAGGGTCGTTGATTTCCTCATAGGGTACGGTATACGTCTTCTTGTGGTTCCCCCGTATCACCCCCGCGTTCTTAAAGCGAAGTGTCATGTCAGTTGTTTTGGGGGCCTCATTGACAGACACCATATAAATCCTACCAGTCTCAGGAACATACACCGCGAAGTACTCAGCTTTCCCCATGTACCCCTTCTTCATATTACCGCGTTTCCCTGCTGAGACAGAAACCGTATTAAACTCGACACAGGTTCCATCCTGTGTTATTCTTCCCGTCTTGACCTGGATGCGCACAAGATGCGCTTCTTGGTGAACAAAGAACGCAAAGCTTCGGTGTCCCTCAACCACGTAATACGCCAAATCATATCCCAAGTGATCCGCCCAGGGAAGCAACACTTCAAACCCCAACTGCACCAAACGGTTCAATACAGCAGTTTGGGAAACTAAGCCTTGTTGTGACGTATCCCTCGCCATGTGTTTTACTCCTCTTTGTGTCCTTTGTACAAGAATGTGGAATAACGTTTCCCGGTCTAAACCAAGCCTGTGCAATTGGTGAGTATTCCCACAAGGATACTTACATCGCGACGTAAGAGGTCTTCAGATAACCAGCCCTCAATGACAATCTCTGTCAGATTGCGAACAATATCAACAATGACATCTTCTTTCACCTGATTGCCGATATTGATAGCACGGTAAAACCCTCGTTTCCCTTGAGTAAACCCATCACGGAAGGTGGTACGAGTGATAACGGTTATTTGCTCGGCTGTTGTACTCATGGGTTTTCCCCTTTACTATGGCGACCTCCAAGAGGGAGATTAATCATGAGTTATTTGCGAATTAAGGCGCACGGAACGCCTTGTGGCCTTGACAAATCCTTCTCGCTCTGCTATCATTATGGCACATTATCTAGGGGTGTAGCTCAGTTGGTAGAGCGTCCGTCTCCAAAACGGAATGTCGCGAGTTCGAGCCTTGCCACCCCTGCCAAAACTCCTGAACTTTCGAAGTTCAGGAGTTTTATTTTGTCCATATAGTATCATGTGTACTGTTTGATTGTTGATGAAAGCATTTCCAGGAGCAGGCAGTATGTCATTAAGCGACCTGGCGAGTATTGCTATCATTGTTCAAGGATTTCTTTTCGTCGTCTCCATTGCCCTGGTCTGGTATCAATTGCGCGAGAACACAAGACTGACCAGGACAGCCAATACCCAAAAGCTCGTAGAGCTTTCTTCTCCCTTCAATTTCCAACTTGCTCAAGATCGTGCGTTGACAATGCTCTGGCGGCAAGCGACACAGCGCTTTGACGAGTTAGATGAGATTGACAAGGAGCGCTACTTCAACTTACTGACATGGTGGTTAATGCTGCACGAGAACATCTACCATCAATGGAGGAAAAAATTGATAGAGGAAGATACGTATATCTCCTGGACGCGTGATCTCGAGTATTATGCGAGAAGACAGCATCTCGGAAACCACTGGACCCAACTCAGCGGTTATTTTGAGTCGTCATTTCCGTTTTTCTCCTCTTCAGAAGTAGCTTCCAGGTAGTTTGCCAGCGCGTCAAATTGCGTTTCCCAAAACTGCCGGTATTGCTCAAGCCACGCCGCGGCCTCGCGCATTGACCTGGCGGCAAGGCGAAAACGATGAACCCGTCCATCCTTCCTGCGCAGGATGAGATCCGCGTTTTCGAGCACACGCAAATGTTTGGAGATCGCCGGGACCGATATCGAGAAAGGCCGGGCCAGTTCCGTCCCAGAAGCTTCTCCACGCACCAGGCGCTCTAATATGGCCCGCCGTGTGGGATCAGAGAGCGCCAGAAAAACCGTATCGAGCCGCTGTGATGAATCGTTAACCATGAAGTTAATTATAATAAGTTAAGGAACTTGTTGTCAAAGACATACCACCGATTTTCCAGGGCGACCGCGAGGGTCGCCCGTACAATACACATTGACGTAGAAAACAGGCAACTTGGTATTGTACGGGCGACCCTCGCGGTCGCCCTGGCTATATTTGTATTCATCGCTGGCTATATTTGTATTCATCGTGTGAGCAACCACACAGTTTTTCTGTGAAATATGCACTGTGCATCCCGCCCTCTCCCCGTGTATAGTTGGTAGGTTAAGTGCTGTAAGCAGTCAGTTTTGTGAGAGCATGCGTGTTGACCCACAAATGAGAAAAGCTTACACAGGGAGAAGATTATGTATTCACCTCGCACCTTTCGCTACACATTTATCCTCATAGGCCTCGTGTTCTTATTTGCATCCTGCTCAACGGGAGGCTCACCACCCCCGACAACAACTCCTACAAGCAGCAGTACGGCACCCGTCACCCCCACAGTTACTACCGTCGCCGTGCCACCCACACAAACCTCCTGCCCGGTGGCTGGCACAGCAAGAGCCGGGGTAACGGCTCCCCTGGCGCTGGGCAGCCATCAGAACATCGTCTACCTCGTCAGTGAGCATCAAGGCACCGGAACCACCAGCACCTTGAAACGCTACGATCTTACAAGTGGCAATAAAACCGAGATCGTCAAGTTACCCGGTGTATACATCTCCGAGGCACAGGTGTCAGCCGACGGACAATGGCTCATCTTTGTTTCGAAGGCGAACACGCAAAGCATATTACAGATGGTGCGCATGGATGGAAAGGGCCTGCAAACGCTCTACTGCATCGCCAATGGAGACATCACTAATGTTCTCTTGTCTGCCAACGAGCAATCTGTCCTCTTCAATCTTTCTGCCGCTCCCCAGGGTCCCGCGGGTATATACCTGCTGAATCTAAAAAGTGGAACGATACAGTTGGAAGTAAAGCCCAGCGATAGTGGAGTACCCTTGCACATACAGTTTGTTGGTTCACTGGTTACCTGGCTTGATAATACGCGAGCCTACGTGAGATTTGCGAATTTCGCCATCGCTCCTGACGACAGCCTCGGTCTTCTCGATACCAGTCGCGGCCCCAACCAGAAGATGAGTGATATCACCACCATCTTCCAGCAGAAGTTCAGCCCTCCTTTCAATTATCCCTGCTGGGATGCTGATAGCAGCTTTGATGGCAGCACACTCTTCGTCAATCAGTGCAGTGGTATCAGCGCGCCGAACTGCAGTGGGTCATGCATATTGGGGACACGAGAAGGGCCGAGCACTATCAATACAGAGCCAGCATCAGGCGGTTCGCCTAAGATCATCCTCACCAGTCAAACGCTGGGTATCGCGGCAGTACGAGCGATCTCAAGTGGCACGCTGTTACTGCTAGTCGAGAATTTCAGTGTTAACCACCCCATCGATCCCAGTCAGAACGGGATTTGGAAAGTCAATACGGATGGTACCAACCTGACACGCCTCACCACCGAAGCCAAAGGCACTACGACCTCTCTCTGCCAGTTTTCGCAGAATCCCTGGTCGAACGTCTCGCGCGATGGCACCAGGTACGCGTTTCAAACGCTCACCAGGGGGAGCTATCCCGAAACCTATACGCTCTACACGGCATCGCTCAATGGCGGCGCGCCTCAATCATTCGCATCCATCGCAGATGGAACGCAGTTGTCAATCGTTGGCTGGACAACCATGTAATAGTGCTGCATACCTATGACTTTGGTCATGTAAACTATGCTATAGGAGAGATACCAGGTATAATGGACGTAGGGAACAGTGAGCATTGCACTAAGAGGGAATGGCGCGTGAAGATTGCCCTACTGGAAGACAACCCATCTATCCTTGATTATCTCTCCAGAGCACTGGAAATGATGGGACATACGGTGCATAAATATCCCGACAGCACCTCGCTCCTGGACACGCTGTTTAATGGTGAGCGCGTTCGTACTCCTTTACCCTACGATCTCTTACTGGTTGATCTCCTCCTCCCAGGCAATATATCAGGCTTAGAGGCCATTCACACTATTCGCAGGGCCATTCCCCAGGAACTCCTACCCATCGTCATCATTTCAGCATGCAGCCAGAAAGAACTGGAGGAGGTGCACAGGCAATTACCGTCGGTGCCTATCGTGCGCAAGCCTTTCAGAATACAGGAGTTGTTACAGACCATTGATGAGGTGATGGTGTACTAGCCTGCTAGAGGAGAGGGAGTTCAACGGTAAAGATGGTGCCCTCGCCAGGCGTAGAATCGCACCAGATACGTCCACTATGTCGCTCCACTATATCCTTACAGATCGCCAGGCCAAGCCCCATGCCTCGCTTTGACGAAGTTTGCGCGTCAGGTGTGCGATAAAAAGGCTCAAAGATCTGCTTTTGCTGGTCTTCAGCGATGCCTTTTCCATAGTCCCGCACGGTAATCACAGCCATCGCATCATCGCGCTGGAGACGCACGCACACCGGCTGCTCTTCCGCCGAATATTTCAGCGCGTTGCTCACCAGGTTAACCACAACCTGGCCCAGTCGATTACAGTCACCTCGCAGCGTCACCGCCCCTCCAGGCGTTTGCAGCTCGATGACGCGATTGGTGAGCAGACGCTGGTCCTCAACCACTTCGCGACATACCTCCACCAGGTCACACTGCTGCAACTGCAGACCAACCTTGCCCGCGCGAATACTGCTGAGATCGAGCAGATCATCGACTAAACTATTCAAGCGCTGCGTCTGCTCGTCAATTTTGCGTAGCGCCTCGCTCGTCGTGGCCTGTTCTTTTGAGAGATCACCTTGTTTGGACATACGACGTAGCGCAATCTGCGCCTGCCCGCGAATGGTGGTAATCGGCGTCTTTAACTCGTGGGACGCCATCGAGAGAAACTGATCTTTCAAGTGGTCCGCTTGCTCAAGCTGTTTATTGACTTTTTCAAGCTCATCGGCGCGCTCGATCGCTTCTTCTTCAGCGATGAGCGCGCGCATGCGCGCCGCTTCACGCTGTGCCGTAATAAACGCGATAATACAGCCAACCACCGCGAACGGCAGCACCTGCACTAACCCACGCGAGGTAGTGATATCAAACTGTTCAACTGGGGGTAAATAAAAATAATCGAGTGCAGCCGCGCCCAGTGCCACAGAAAAAAGCGCCGGACCAACCCCCCAAAAGAGCGAAACAACCAGAACAGAGAGCACCATCAGCATGCCCGGAAAGACGAAATCGTTCGAGAGGATCATCTTCGCAAATACCACTATCAGCAGCCCCAGCCCAACAGTGGGGATGCTGGCAAGATAGCCCGTCACAGGATGTCGCCACTTGGGCATTTGAGCTTTATAGAGTTTGCGTAGCTCTACCCTTTTTTGCAAGCTCATCTGTTTCAGCGGGTGGCCTCGCTTATCAGTCAGGGTCTGTCTCATGCGCTTTTTTCTCTCTTACAACACAACTGTTCGATTATAGTTGAGCAAGTATAACACGTTTGTTGAGTTGCCAGCAAACTCTACTGTTTCTGTTCCACGACGTTGCGGCGACTGTGTTCAGTCTGCATAAATTGCCGCTGTATGGCCCCATCATGCATGGCGATCAATGGAATCTCAGGATGCGCAAGCGCGAAGTGGTGTAACTGAACGAGCGTCTGGCGGCCGGTCGCGTCATCGCTGCTGACTGCGTTCCAGATGAGCGGATGCATGGTGGCCGGGCGCAGGTAGTTCGCCGCCACCCAGGCGGCATCTCCCAGGATAAACAGGCGCGGCCCATTGGCGCGATTGATAAACATGCCGGTATTCCCCGCCGTGTGGCCGGGCAAAGGAACGAGCACGATCGAGCCATCTCCAAACAGATCGTAACTGCTGCGAAATCCTTCATAGACCGGGCCAGCGCAGTCAAATAATTCCAGGGGATTATCGCCCATCAAGTGGCGCGTCAGTCCATGATAGGCATCCAGCAGACCGAGGCGCGCCGCCTCGTACTCGACACGATTGACGCGCAGTGGTACGCCTGGAATATCCGGTATGCCGCTGACATGATCCCAGTGCAGATGAGAAAGCAAGGCGAAATCAATAGTACCCGGCCCTGGACCAGGCGATTTGAGATGACTACTCAGCGACTGCTCAAATACAAAGTTCGCCAGAGTCTTGCGAAAGAGGAAGGATTGATTGGCGAGGTACGCGTGAACGTCCGTGCAGAGACCCGTATCGTACAGGAATGTGGCCTTTGGATGGCGCACCAGCACGGCGCTGTGCGCGATATCCACCGGAGCGAACAACGCGCCGCGCACGGCAACCCACTCAGGCACGCTCGCAGTGCCGCAGCGCAAAAAAGCAACCTCCACATCCGGCAGATCCAACGCCTCCTGGCTCTCTCGCGCATTTTTTTCCGAGAGCTTCAGCGGTTCATCATCCCATGTATCCAACGCAAAACGCTGCGGTAAAAAACTCTTTGCCACTATCCCAACGCCCAGCGCACCCGCTGCGACACCTGCCAGCGTTACCCAATTCCGAAGCTTCATGACTATTCTTCACTCTCGTCTATTCATATTACTACATTATACCTCATCTGCTAAAGGTAATGTAAACCAGAAGGTGGACCCCTCGCCAGGCGCGCTTTTCACGCCAACCTGCCCGTGATGAAGTTCAATGATTGTCCGGCAGATATGCAAACCAAGTCCCAATCCCACACTGGACCCACTCTGCACCTCTATCCCTGGAGACTGGTAAAAGTACTCCCAGATACGTTCCTGCTCTTGTATCGAAAGGCCCGGCCCTTCGTCTCGCACCGATAGCTTCGCCACCTTTCCCTCCACCTGTATCGTAACATCCACCGGACGATCAGCCGCGGAGTACTTGAGCGCATTGGTCAAATAATTGGTCACTACCTGTCCAATACGCTCCGCATCAGCCATGATCGGCACGCTTTC
>WNGR01005137.1_pt1 | contig 19428 bp, 18 predicted proteins | sample 5407581 | NCBI WGS metagenome assembly WNGR01 (sample SAMN13153383, study PRJNA577476) | soil metagenome | isolation source: 80 cm soil or saprolite under Garry oak tree replicate 2 | place: USA:California | collected 2016-06-15 | reverse complement strand
CCCAATAGGTACCCAGGTGTACAAAGTCAAGCGCGCTGTAGCCATGTATGATCGAAAATAGACACAGAAATGCAGCATACAAAAGAGCGACTACTACTGATGGCCTTAGCATACGAACCATGTTCGATGAGCGAAATGCCACAGCCATATGGAATGGCCTCAGTAGAGTCGTCTTTTCTGAGGTGCGTGCGTTAGATGATCTGAAGTTCCCTGCCCACTTTCTCAAAGATGTCGAGCGCCTTTGACAGTTCATAGCGTGTATGCAGGGCCGTCACAATGGTACGCACGCGGCACCTATCGGCTGGCACGGTGGGGAAGACGATGCCCTGCGCAAAAACGCCTTCCTGGAAGAGCCGGTTACTGAACTTCATGGCTAACGCGCCCTCACCTACGATCACAGGCGTAATGGGGGTTTCGCTCTTGCCCGTATTGAAGCCAAGCTGCTCCAGGCCACTCTTGAAGAAGGCGGTATTTTCCCAGAGACGTTCGACCAGGCTGGTATCTTCTTCGAGGATATCCAGCGCCGCGATACAGGTGGCGACTACGGAGGGTGGATGCGAGGTGCTGAACAGGACAGGACGCGCGCGCTGCAGCAAGAAATCACGCATATCCTGGCTGCAGGCCACATAGCCTCCGAGCGCGCCGATGCCTTTGGAGAGTGTACCGATTTGCAAGGCGACGCGGCCATCCAGCCCGAAATGGCTGACGCTGCCGCGGCCGTTCTTGCCAAGCACGCCACTGGCATGGGCATCGTCCACCATCACAAATGCGCCATACTCTTCCGCCAGTTCCACAATCTCCGGCAGGGGGGCGATATCACCATCCATGCTAAAGACGCCATCGGTGACAACCATGACTTTGCTCGCGCTCTGCGACTCTTCCAGGGCGCGGCGCAGGCCCGCCATATCTTTATGCGGATAGATCTTGCGCGGCGTTTTACCCAGGCGAATACCATCGATGATACTGGCATGATTCAGCTCATCGCTGACAATGATATCGTCGCCCTGCATCACAGCGGAGATCACTCCCAGGTTCGTCGCATAACCCGACTGGAGCGTCAGCGAGGCCTCGGTGTGCTTGAAACGCGCGAGTCTCTCTTCCAGTACATTATGCAGGGTCATGGTACCGGCGATGGTGCGCACCGAGCCAGAACCAACGCCGTAGCGTTCAATGGCCTTGATCGCTGCTTCGCGCAGGCGGGGATGCACCGTCAATCCCAGGTAGTTATTCGAGGAAAGCGTGATAACCTCGTGTCCATCGATAATGACGGTGGCCTTCTGCTCCGTCTCCAGCACGCGAGGCAGGTGAAAGACGCCCTTTGCGCGCAGCGCGTCCAGTTCGTTTTTCAGGTAAGTTTGCAGTTTATCCATTCAAAAACCTCTTAATTCATTGTAATTTTGTAGGGGCGCAATGAATTGCGCCCTCTTGGGAAAGCGTTTTGTTGTGGTGAGGGCGCAATTCATTGCGCCCCTACATGAAAAGATCATGAAAATGTCATGACGATCTTCCCACAGTCACCAGATTTCATGATCTCCATGGCGTCATGAATTTGTTCAAAAGGCAATGTATGCGTAATCACTCGCTTGAGGTCGAGTTGACCGGATTCGAGAATACGGCGCGTGCGGTACCAGGTGTCGAAGATGCGTCTACCTGAGATGCCCAGAACGGTTGCGCCTTTGAAAATGATATCGTTGGCAAGGTCAAGCTCAACCATGTTCGCGGGAAGGCCCAGCAGCGAAACGCGCCCGCCGCTGCGCAGCGCCTTAAAGCCCTGGCGGATGGCGACGGGATGACCCGACATTTCCAGCACGACATCGACACCGAGGCCATCGGTGATATCGAGTATCTGCTGCACCGGATCAACTTCGCGCGGGTTGATGATATAGTTGGCTCCCATCTCGGCAGCTATATCGAGCCGCTTGTGGTTGGGTTCAATGGCGAATATGGTGCTGGCTCCTGATATTTGAGATAGGCCCACTGCCCAGAGGCCGATTGGTCCACAGCCAAAGACGGCAACCGTCATATCGGTGATATCACCAGCGAAGGTGGCGTGGACGGCGTTGCCAAATGGCTCTTGAATTGAGGCGACGCTGTGGTCGATTTCTTTGCCCGTTTTCCAGGCAACGCTTTCAGGAATGGCGATATACTCGGCGAACGCGCCGTCGCGGTCAACTCCAAGTATCTGCACATTGCGACAGACATGGGCCTGACCGGTGCGGCACTGGTAACAGTGACCACAGGTGATATGCGTTTCTGCGGTTACAAAATCACCAGGAACAAGTTGTGTGACCTCGCTGCCGACTTCGACGACTTCACCTGCAAATTCGTGGCCGAAGATACGCGGGGTCTGCATGCGATGCTGCGCCCACGCGTCCCAATCATAGATATGCATGTCTGTGCCACAGATGGAAGCGGCCTTCACCTGCACCAGCACATCACGCAGGCCAATCTGAGGTATATCTACCAGGGCAACCGTTGCTCCAGGCGCCGCCTCGGCTTTGAGGGCCGCCTTCATTTTTCCGTTCATTCTATCCAGGTCCTCCAGAATTATTAATAATAGCCAGCCACCACGTAGGTCGCACTATCGTAATTATGCGTCTTCCTCATGGGGAATGCAAGCACTAACACCGTGCGTTTGTGTTCATGCTTACTTTCCTTCTCGCCAGGTGCCATGCTTACTACAACAAATCTCGCTCTTATGAGGTACAATTTCATTAATCTAATACACCTGGATTACTTTATTCTCTCATGTATGAGGAACCTATGACGAACAGCAACCAACCACTACTTGAAGTTGGGCAGATCATTCCAGCATTCACCCTGCCCGGCGCGGATGGAATGCCTCATAGTCCCTGGGACTACAAACAACGTGAGCACCTGGTGCTGCTCTTTACACGAAGTTCGCTTACAAGCGAGAGTCGGGGGCTGTTACGGGCCTTTGCGCAACGATACGCCGATTTTCGCGAGGAGGAGTGCGCGATCCTGGCAATTTCGCCGGATACGGTCATTAGTAACTTGCAAACGCAGGAGGTATTACACCTGCCTTTTGCGCTGCTTGCCGATCCTAAAGGAGAGGTCATTTCGCGCTATACGCAATGGATTAACGATGCTCGGACCTGTCACCCCAGTATCCTGCTCGTGGACCGCTATAACGCTCTTTACCAGCAGTGGATAGTTGAAGACGAAGCGAATCTGCCCAGTATTGATGAACTGCTGGAGTGTCTGCGCTACCTCAACAAATTGTGCACACCTTGAAAGAGGAGAAATGAAGCCCAACCATGCAGATAGTTCGGGGAAAAATGCTCCTCTGGTTGTTTTTATTGGGAGCGACGCTCGGTACAATGCTTGATGCATTTCATGTCTATAGCAAGGTGGAACGCTATGCATCACCCGCATTTTTCGGGCTGGCATGGTGGGTTCCCTTGCTTTTTGGAGCCGCGGTTCTCATCATCGTCTATTCTCATCCCCTGGTCGATCCTCTGCTGCATCACAGGCGCCACCGGCCACTTCTCAATAGCATCATCGCGCTGGCATGGATACCGCTCGCGTATCTGATCAGCGCAAGTGTATTCGATACATTTACGAAAACGGGGCTGCTGCTGCTTATCTACATAAACTTCTGGCTCCTGACAAGGGGCGGTTGGCAAACTATCGTTTTGTCGCTCGTGACAGCCATTACAGGCACTCTGATTGAGATGATCCTGGTGGCAGCCGGGGCATTCTCATATCTGCATCCCGATCTCCTCGGCGTTCCCTACTGGCTCCCCTGTATATATGCCTGCGCCTCACTCGCGTTGGGAGACCTGGGAAGATCGCTTTTTTACTCTACCTCTTCTTAAAACGAAGCACAGAAACCTATAAAAAACTACCCGAAGACATAATGGGTAGATACTGACCCCTTTGATAGTGTAAATTACTAAAGAGAGATTGAAGAGAGCTTCAAACCAAGATTGAACTTAAAGGGATAGAATCTCTCACCAACTTGTAAAGCAGCATAAGACTACATCGAAGGAAGCGCACGTTAATGAACTTGAAAGATCAAGAAGAAGCCTGGACCCTGGATACGTTGCTGGTACACGGCAGCCAAAAACACGCGATCACGCAGAATTCCGGCACGCCAACGGTACAACCCATTTATCCGAGCACCACCTATCTCCATAGTGACATAGAAACGCTCGACCAGGCCTTCAGCGGCCAACTCCCCTCGGGCGAGAAGGCCTATGTCTACGCGCGGCAGGGCAATCCGAATGCGCAGACGCTCGAAAACGTGCTCGCGGAGGCTGAACATGGGGTTGACGCTGTCGTTTTTGGCTCAGGCATGGCTGCTATCCACGCCGCGCTGTTGACTGCAGGACTGGCTCCTGGAACAAAGATACTGGTAGCACAGGACCTGTATGGCCCAACCATTGGCATGTTACGCACGCTCTTCGTTCCTATCGGGATTGAGATGGTCTTGCGCGACCTGTGCTGTCCGAAAGTTGGGGAGATCATCCGAGACGAGCAGCCCGATGTGATCTACGTGGAAACGCTCTCCAACCCACTGGCGAAATTGATCGACCTGGATGCGATCAGCGCTGCCGCTCAGGAGGTTGGTGCGGTTACGATTGTCGATAGCACCTTCACGACGCCCTACCTGGTCAGGCCCATCGAACATGGCTTTGATCTCGTTGTTCACAGCATGACGAAGTACATGGGTGGTCATGGTGATACAACGGGCGGAGTGGTCATTTGCGCGAAAAATGCGTACATCCAACAGGCGCGCACATACGCCACCATGCTGGGGGCTATGCTCAGTCCATTTGATTGCTACCTTGTGATGCGAGGCTTGAAAACACTGGCACTGCGCATGGAACGTCACTGCTCCAATGCCCTGGAGGTCGCACGCTTCCTGCAATCACATCAAGCGGTTGAACGGGTGCATTATCCTGGGCTGCCTGACCATCCACACCACAGCCTGGCATCAAGACTCTTTCGCCAGGAAAAATTTGGCGGCCTCCTGGCTTTCGAGCTAAAGGGGCAATCGCGTGAAGCGGCGTCTCGTTTTATGAACAGGCTCCAACTCTGCCTGCCAGCGACCACGCTCGGCGATATCTATTCCGAGGCAAGCTACCCGCCAATTTCCTCGCACCGCAACTTGACCCCCATCGAACGCCAGCAGATTGGCATTACCGATGGCTGTATCCGTCTCTCGGTCGGCATCGAAAATGTCGGCGACATTATAAAAGATTTGGAGCAGGCGCTTATTTATTGATTGCGCCCAAAGTAACTGCCGCGTTTGCGCGTGGTTGTGTGGATGAAGCGTTCTGATTCTTCGGCAATGGTTTTACCGGTGAGAATCACTTCGTGCGCCCAGAGCTGGCACATTTCCTGGGTGACGCTTACCGGGAGAAAGAACACGCTCCTATCGCGCCAAAATTCCTGAAGTATCCTGGCAGTCATTTCCGCGATAGGAGCGTGTTCTTTCTCCCGGTAAGCGTCACCCAGGAAATGTGCCAGCAAGCGCACCGCCAGCTCGACATCCTCCACAAGGCCGACTTCGATCATGACATCGATACGCCCGGTGCGGTCGCGAATACGCGAATCGATTTTTTCAGGATCGTTGGTCGTGGCCAGCAGCAGGGTTCCCGCCGGATTATCGGGTGTCGCCACACCGTCGAGTGTGTTTAAGACCAGTTGCAGTTCTGAGGGATTAGAAACGAACAGTTCAAAATCTTCGACCAGAATGAGCGAGGGGAGTTGACTTTCTTCGGCCAGGCTCAGTGCGAGGGAAACTTGCTGCCACGCGCTGGTATTACGGGCGTAGGGAGGAGCGCACACATAGAACACCAATCCCCCCAGCCCGGCATGATAGGCCCCCTCTGCTTTGAGCACGGTTGTTTTGCCTGTTCCGGGCGGACCAATCAGCAATACTTTGCGCAAGCGCGGCATACGCAGCGCGGCATAGCGTTTCAGCATCTCTTTGTCGAAGATGTGACGCTGCGCCATGACATGGGTTAAGGTGGCAGGCGGCAGGACAATGTCATCGTAGGAGCCATTTTTGATGACGTCCGCCAGTTCGTTGCTTCCACCAATAATTTCAATAGAGCCGCGCCGTTCACGACGCCAGATGTTATCATGCAGATCATCCAGCAGTTTGAGAAAAGCCAGCCATTCATCCTGATGCCCAAAGGGAACCGCGTTCAGGGTATGCGAATCGTTGTTATCCGAGTCATAGAAATAGACGGAAAGGGCTTTCCAACCGCTACTGAAGGTATAACAGATCCAGCTATAGGGCGCGGACGGAATTGAGCCGCGCTCGCCAACTTCTGCCGGGCGCATCATATCGGCTTTGAGCAGTGTATTCACTTCCCCAGTCGCAGCGATACCCTGTGCGTAGGAAGGAGCTTGCAATACCTCCCAGTCCTTCAATTGCCCGAACGCGGCTTTTTTGGACTTTTTGCCAGCAGTCACGAGCCGATGAAGCAAGAGGGGATGGTGTTCTAACTGCACTCTACGTTGCAGTGGAGAGGCAAAGATGAGCGCATTATCAAGGTTCAACTCTTGCCAGAGTTCTTTTAATGCCAGTGCCGCTACCTCACGGCGTTGTGTGGGCATATAACGCGGTACCCCCTCATTCACCGATTTTGGCGCGGGTTTGCGGGCCGCCATCTCCTCCATTACAACAACATTGGACTGTGAAGCCTCCTTCAGAGAAGAGGTCTCTGCCTCTGCAGTCTCCTGCCCATCTATGCCAGCCCCCGGTGGCGTTGGTTCAGCTTCAGGCACAACAGGATTAACCTGTTCTGTGGTATCCATATTATTGCGTATGCCTGACGTATTTTCCGGGGATTTTATCTTTCATCTCTCCGCCCTCCGGCGCGGACATGACAGATAGCATATCGGCGCTCGGATCAACCACGAGGTCATTTATGACCGAACGTACCCCAGGAATTGTAAGTGTGATTTCTTCAGCAGCCGCTTTCTGTTGCTCGTTGCGTACAGCGCCACTGAGCCTTACCACGCCCAGGCGAGGATAGACACCGATGGGCAGTTCGCGCGTGCGTGGGTTCTGTCCCAGGGCCATTGCGACATCAGCCGCCAATGTATCATCGGCAACCAGGTTGTTCTTAATTTCCAGGAGACCTTCAACGCCATAAACCTGATCTTGCGCGATGTCAGCGCGCAGGGAACTTGAAATGTTTCCATCCAGATACAACACTCCATCCAGCACACGAACCGTAATACCTTTGAGGTCAATATGCATGGGAGTGACATCGAACAGAATTGACTCAACCTCCTGCTGCAACTCAGCATCTGAATGATAGGGAGGAAGCGCATTGAAGGCATTGTCCGCGATCGACACAGTTATTTGATCTTTTGCGATGTCGCTCACATATTCTGCTCGTAAGAGTACATCCCGACCCGGATGCAAATTATGAGCGACGATATAGGCCAGTTCGCCGTTCCCAGGTTGTACCGCGACCAGGCGTAATGTACCTCTGGCAGAAGCGCCCGCGCGTTCAACTACGCTTTTGTGATCGAGATACACCCCGCTCACCTCTGGATTGCTGGCAGCCAGTTCAGCCCGTTTCACACTTACAGTAACACCATCACCTGTGGCGTCTACGACGGCACCAAATGGAAGATGAACGGTCTTCCCAAAAAAACGCCCCAACTTCACGCCGATATACTTCATGCGGCGTATCGCGGGATCAAATATGACATCGGATAGGGTACCGTCTTCGCCATCCGTACAAACAATTTTGTTCCCAAAATGAAACTTGAGCATTTCGGAAATAAGTGTAGTCTTACTCATACGACCACCTCGTGCTGCAAAAAATAAAATGAAAGACACAAGCTCCTGCTCTGTCCTTAATAAAAGTGTAGCACGTTAGCCGTATGTATGACAAGCGAGTTAATGCTGCATCAGAACCTCTGCCACTACTCCCATCGTTGCTCCCCACACAACATGGGCGGCAATCATCATGAGATTACGATGCACTGGCTCCCTTTGGCCTGATTCCGACATACCAACCATTGGCAACAAACCAAGATAACTGGCGGCCCAAACAAACAGACCGAAGAAGTAAAAGTACAAACTTGACACCTTTCATGCAGAGGGATATCATGCACTCTGTTAAAAATGGGAGGACTAAACAGCGTTGATAAACATATTGAAATGTAGTAAGATATATGTATGGACAACATATATTCTCCTAAAGAGTTCGGCAAACTCATAGGTCGAACAACCAATACCTTGCAGAAGTGGGATCGCGAAGGGAAACTGAGCGCCCATCGCAATCCCATAACCAATCGGCGCTACTATACTCACGACCAATATCTGGCCTATCGCGGGTTAGTGGCGCCAGAGCAAGGCTTAACGATTGCGTATGCCAGGGTATCGGGTGTCGCTCAAAAACCTGATCTAGCCAATCAGGTCAAGGCTCTAGAGACCTATTGCCAGGATCATCGCATCCAAGTGGATGAGTGGATGCAGGATATCGGCAGTGGACTCAACTACAAGCGTAAGCAGTTCAATCGTCTGATGGAAAGGATTGAGCTTGGACAGGTGAGACGCCTTATCATCGCTCATCGGGATCGGCTCGTTCGCTTTGGCTATGAATACTTTGAGGCATTGTGTGAACGTCACCATACCGCGATAGTGGTGATCAACGGGGAGGCGATGTCGCCTGAACAAGAATTGGTGCGGGACTTGATTGCTATTGTCACCGTCTTTTCGGCTCGCTTGCACGGACTGAGATCGTACAGGAAAGTGCTCAAAGACGCGGCTTTGCAGAAAGAGGGATAGCGTGAATCGTTCGCATGTGATCAGGCTCAATCCAACACCAGAACAAGAGGTGTACTTTCGCAAAGCCTGCGGTATTGCCCGTCACGCCTATAACTGGGCACTGGCTCGATTGAGCTTTTATCTAGCTAATGATAAGTTTTCGATCGACGGGCATACGCTCCATGTTCCCAAGCTGGGCGATGTTAACATGACCGAGGAATTGCGCTTCGGTGGCAAGATCATGAGTGCAACTATTTCCTATCGCGCTGGCTGGTGGTTCGTCTCCATCGCGGTCGAGGTGAAGCACGAGACACCAACCCATAGCGGAGGAGCCGTTGGGATAGACCTGGGCATCAAGACTCTAGCAACCTTAAGCTGTGGCAAGGTGTTTGAGAACCAAAAGCACTATCGCCGTGGTGAGGCGCGCATTAAGGGCTTGAGCAAGGGCCTGTCCCGCAAAGTAGAGGGTAGCCGGAACTGGTGGAAGAATGCGAAGAAGCTTGCCAAAGCGCACTATCGTGTCGCATGTCAACGGCAAGATACGCTGCACAAGATGACGACGCATGTGGCCCGAACCTATGCACTCGTTGGCCTGGAAGACCTCAACACGAAAGGCATGCTTGCTAACCATTGCTTAGCACAGGTGGTGAGCGATGCCAGCTTCTTTGAGGTCAAGCGTCAGCTGCTCTACAAGGCCGAGGAGTATGGCGGCTATGTGCAACTGGTGGATAGGTGGTTTCCCTCATCGAAGACCTGCCATGTCTGTGGCTGGGTCAAGGAAGATTTAACACTTGCCGACCGTGTGTGGGTGTGCGAACAGTGCGGTACCGTTCATGACCGCGATTGGAACGCCGCCATCATGGTCGAAACTGAAGCTCTCCGTTTGCTAAGGGATGTCCCGGTAGTGGCTTCATCGGGATACAAATTCGCCTGTGGAGCGGAACGCTCTGGCCCGACCGCGGGTGAAACGGTCTGCTGTGAAGCAGGTACGACAGTGTTGTAAACATGGTTTACTCCATTTTAGGAAGCAGGAAGGCAACCTTTCTATGACAACAGAAAACGAGAAGAACGCTATGACCGAATGCTACATCGAACAGTTCCCGCATGCACTACCACACCGAGACGAGGCAGAAATGCGCCCCTGCGGCCACTATGCCTGCGCGCCGCATACCATCACCTACTATGGTACAGGCGAAGATGAGGAGCTAGTGGGCGACTATTGTATGGTGTGCTATGCTCGCACATTCCCACAATATTGTCCTGACCGCTTGATTCTCCAGGCCATTCGACAGGAACAGGAGAGCCATTAGGTTGGGCCATTCCAGTGCGACCACGAGAGTCGCACTGGAAGCCACACTAGAAGGAGAGTTGACGGACGGCATCTTGCGGCACGCCGAAGATGTTCTCCATGGCGTCGGGGGCGTAGCGTTCGACGATCCTTTCGGTGATGGCGTTGGCGCGGCAGATTTCACCGAACATACTGGCGCTGCTGCGCGGTGTGCGTTCCTGGGTCAATGGATCGAGTTCAATCAGGCCAAAACGCACACCCCATCCCTCAGTCCACTCGAAATTGTCTGCTAACGTCCAGTACAGGTAGCCGCGAACAGGGATACCATCGTTGATGGCCCGGTGTACCATCGCCAGGTGCTCTAAAATCGCGCGTGGACGGCGATCATCAAGCGCGTCACTAAACCCGTTTTCGGTAATGTATAGGGGCTTATTACCGCGTGTGCGCTGGTACACCGCTTTTAGTACGCGATAGAGTCCGAGTGGATAAATCTCACCGAAGTTATTATCCATTCCTGCGTCGTTTCGCACCGTTCCAGGCAGTGTAAAGCGTCGCCCAAACATTTCGGTAGGTTTCCTCGGGTCGAAGCGCACCATGTCCCGCGTGTAGTAGTTGATGCCGTGAAAATCACGCGCACCCGCTGCATGCGAAATGGGTGCAAGCAGAAGATTGAAAGGAAACGCGAAACGGCCAGTCTCTCCGGCGCGCAACATTGCCCAGTTAAAGAAGGTATCCTGCAATCTGGCAGTGCCTCGATCAAGAGGTGAAATTGGGCTGGCAGGATCAAAGAGACGATAGTGTAGGCAGTTGCCAATTTCCGCCTGCGGTTGAATGCCCCGCATGGCGTAGAATGCTTCGACGTGTGCCTGCACCAGGTTGCGCAGCACCCGCATCGCGCGCATTAAATCTTGATCGCCGGGGGGATATGTACCGAGTAAATAGCCGAGTACGGCATAAATATTTGGCTCGTTGATAGTAATCCAGAAATCGCAGAGGTCTTGCAGGTTCTTTACCACATGTGCTATATAGCGCACAAAGAAGCGCAGATTTTCGACCTTTGCAAAGCCACCGCGGTCCGCGAACCATAAGGGGTCAGTGAAATGATGAAGTGTGACCAGAGGTTTGATATGACGCCGGTGCAAATCCGTCAACATCTGCCGGTAGCGATCAATTGCCGCGCTATTCCAGTAGCCCTCCGATGGCTCGATACGGCTCCACTCGATGCTCAAGCGCAGCGCATTATTTTCCATCTGTTCGGCCAGGGCAAAATCGTCCTCCGCCTCCCTCCACCAGTTCGCGGCATCAAGACAATGTTCGCCCGTGCGTATATGCCCTGCTTCTTCCCAGCGATACCATTGATTGTTGTTGTTCCCACCCTCACATTGATGAGAAGAGGATGCCGTTCCCCACAAAAATCCTTCTGGAAAGCGGAGGCTACGCTGCCTTAGCAATGCCATAACTGAGACTCCTCGACTTTGAAAGATGTAATGGATATTGTTATTGTACCATACAAATTTTGCGCCTTTAGTCCTGGATATGAGAAAGAATTCCTGGCAGGGGCAAGCCCAGCCACTACTATATACGACAAAATGAATCCCGTGAGAGTATAGTAGTGGCTGGGCTTGTCCCTGCCAGGAAAATTGCCCTGGATAAAAACCAGGGCAATCACATTGCTTCTGTGATCACCCTGGTTTCGGTTGACGATAATAAGCGACTACTCGCGGATACCACGCGCAGGTAATGGCCTTACCAACGGACTCATCACAGGTACATCCTTCTTTCCGCGCGGTAGACGCTGGCGCACCAGGTAGTTTGGCGCAACGGCCAGATCGCCTTTCTCCAGGGTGACATCCGGGCCGAAACGGTTGAAGAAGGACAGCTCGAAGTTCGGAGTTTCGCCGAGTGCACCGTGTGGGCAGACCTCTACACAGTCGCCACAGAAGATACAGCGATCCAGGGCGAAGGCGTAGCGTTTCAGCGTGCGCTCGGCCATCATCAACGAACCGGTTGGGCAGACCTGGACGCAGGCGCCGCAGGAGACACAGTCAGTATCGTGCAGGCTGACGTTGAACGGCGTGGAAACGATGGTATCGAATCCTTTGCCAAACATGCCGTAGCAGTCGGGGCCGATCACATCGTGGCAGACGCGCACACACTGCGTGCAGTTGATGCACTTGTTGGGATCGCGCAGGATGAAGCTGTGCGAAAGGTCAAGTTCGTAATCGTGATAATCGCTCGGTTCGCCATCGTGGAAGCGGTTATCGGACAGCCCATGCTCGATACTGTACTTTTGCAGATCACACTGACCGGCCGCGGGACACGCGCACTGCAAACAACGGGCAGATTCGCGCTCGGCCTGTTCTTTCAGATAACCCAACTCGATCAGGTGGAAGTTGCGCTTGCGCTTCTCATACGGCAGCATTGGCATTTTGACTTTCGGCTCGACAGGCTTATATGGCACAATGTCGAACAGGTCGGGTTTGCGCTCTTCCAATTCCAGGCGGTGTGCCGCTGCTTTCATATCTTCGCCGCTGAGAAAGGCATTAATGGAACGAGCGCCGAGTTTGCCCTGGGCAACACATTCGATAATGGTCTTCGCGCCCATCTGCGCGTCACCACCGGCAAAGACGGCGTAGCGGTCGGTCATGTAGTTATGCGGATCCGTCTGGATAGTATTCCATTTCGTCCACTTCACACCCGACTTCTCGTCAATCACCCTGGTATCTACGGCCTGACCAATGGCCGGGATGACGGTATCACATTTGATGACAAACTCTGAACCGGGGATTGGTATGGGACGACGGCGACCCTTCGCATCTGGTTCGCCCAGTTTGTTGCGCTGGAGTTCGATGCCCACCACTTTGTTATCTTCAGTAATGATTCTGGTTGGACTGACATAGAACTGCAGATCCGTTCCTTCAGCTTCACCGTCCTCGGCCTCTTCCTGCGTCGCGCCCATTTCCAGACGCGAGCGGCGGTACATGGTATGCACTTTCGCTCCCAGGCGCAGCGAAGTACGTGTGCAGTCGAACGCGGTAAAACCCCCGCCGATGACAACTACTTCCATGCCTTCTTTCACGGGTACAGGCTTGCCCTCAACTTTTTCACCCAGGTAGGCGATAGCATTGACCACTCCTTCAGCATCATCACCTGGCAGATTCGGGTCGTTGCTGATCCAACAGCCAATGCCCAGGTAGACGGCATCAAAGCCCTGGGCGAACAGGTCATCGATAGTGAAGTCTTTGCCAAGCTTGACATTGCACTGGAGATCCACGCCAAGCTCCCAAACATGATCGATTTCGCGGTCCATCATATCTTTTTGCAGGCGATATTCGGGGATACCGTAGCGCAGCATACCACCTGGCTGCGGCTGCATGTCAAAGATTTTACAGTAATGGCCTTTTAGAGCCAGGTAATAGGCGCAGGTGAGTCCTGCCGGGCCAGCGCCGACAATGGCAACTCTCTTGCCCGTTGGCGGGTCTTTCGGATAGGGATGCGGCGGGTCGAGCAGACACATCTCAGCAGCATGACCATGCATACGGCAGATGGCGATTTCTTCCTCGACCAGCGCACGCCGACACGCTTTCTGGCAGGGCGCCGGGCAAGTCAGGCCCAGGATGTATGGAAATGGCAGCACTTCTTTGACCAGGCGCGCCGCCTCTTTCATCGAGCCTTTGGCAATCAGCTCCAGGTAGCCAGGAATGTCGATGTGCGTTGGGCAATCGATCTGGCAAGGGGGCTGGCAGTAGGCGTTGTGGTCTGATAGCAGCATCTCCAGGTTGGTGCGGCGAATGTGGAACAACTCATCTGAATTGGTCGTCACCACCATCCCTGGAATGGCCGGAGTGGTGCACGCGGGAAGCGGCTGCTTCACGCCTTCGACATGCACCAGGCACATGCGACAGGTGGCGGTTGGCTCCAACTTTTCGTCATCACACATATTGGGAATGTCGGGAATGTCGTTGTCGGTTGCTACACTCAGGAGCGTTTGATTTTCATAGGCCTGCACAGTTTTGCCGTCGATGGTCAGCGTGAAGCTGGGATGCCCAGTTTCATTGCGCACCATAACGGCCTGTGCATCATGCACAATGGGAGAGAGATTATCTCGGATTGATATTGCCATATATTACCCCTCTGTAGGAGCGCAAGCAACCGCGCTCTCAGATGTAGATGGGCGCAGCGTATGCGCTCCTACAAACATTTATGGTAAGACATGTTTTGTGACAAAACGATGTGAACGTAAGGGAATACAGGTGCCAGTTGGACATTCCTGTTCCTGGATATGTTTCTGGAAATGATCGGGCCAGTAACGCCTGGCCGTCTTCAGCGCGTTCGGCGCGTGTACCCCGAAGCCACATAATGAGCCGTCTGGGACGTATCCCGCAAACTCATCCAACATATCGCCATCTGAATTAACTCCGAGATCGCTGATAATGCCTTCGAGTATTCCAGTAATTCGTTTCATGCCGATACGACACGGAACACACTTCCCGCACGATTCTTTGCTGAGATAGCGGCTGCGTTCCATCGCCCACGCCACCATACAGGTATTGGCGGGCAGCAATTCGAGAATGCCGGAACCGACAATCGCGCCAGCCTCTTCCAATGGGTCATAGTCAAAGGGCGTGTCAAGCAGTGAGGTCGGCAGCGCGCCACCCTCTGCACCGCCAACGACAATGGCGCGCAGTTCGCCTTCCGCGCGGCTATATCCCGCGTGGCGCAGTATCTCACGCAGCGTTATCCCGAACGGCACCTCGACCACCTTTGGTTCGCTATCAGGCACATAATCGTAGACCGTCAAGACCTTTGTGCCGCCAGTGACGGATGTGCCTACGCTCGCGAACGCCTGCGCGCCATTGCGTATGATGACCGGGACATTGGCAAGCGTCTCAATCGAGTTGATCGCGGTGGGCTTATCCCACAGGCCGTACTGCGCAGGATACGGGGGACGCTGTTCGGGCATGCCGCGTCGGCCCTTAATCATGGCGATTTGCACGGTCTCCTCGCCACCCATAAAGCCGATATCGACGCCCAGTACGTTGATGGTGCAGCTAAACTCGGTTCCCAAAATATCGCGCCCAACAAGATTGGCGTCCAGGGCTTCTTCCAGGGCCTTCTGTACGGAGGCTAGCCCTTCGAGATACAGGCTGCGGGTGAAGAGATAGGCTTCCGATGCACCTACAGCATAGGCCGCGAGCACAATGCCTTCAATGACCTGGTGGGGATTACGCTCCAACATGGTGCGCGCAGCCCACGAACGCGGGTCGGCATCATAGGCATTACAGATCACATATTTGATGTTGTCATCCTGGCGACGCACAATGCGCCATTTTTCTGCGGTTGGACGACCAGCCCCGCCACGCCCGCGCAGCCTGGCATCAAGAACTTGCTGGATGACCTGCTCTGGCGTCTGTTCGCGTATGGCTTTCTCCAGAGCAACGTAGCCACCAGCGCGGCGGTATGATTCGAGTGAGCGAATATCAGGCTCACCTCGCCGCCGGATTACACGATAAGCATCAAACTCAGGCATTGGGCTGCCTCACATGATTAATATTGCCGTACACGCCTCGTGTAGCGGGGGATAGTCCACGTCTTGGTTGATCGTCGCGTCGAACTCCCGCCACGGCGGGTGCCGGCTTGAATTTTGGACTCATGGTCGCGATGCCAAAGATATCGCTCAGATCCACGCCGCGCACCTGTACAATGCGCTTTGCCGCCTGCAGGGGCAGATAGCCGTAGATGTCGATGACGGCATCCAGCAGCGAGGATAAAGCGCCTGCTTCCTGCGGCCAGGTCTCAAGCAATTCGTCAACTTTGCTGAGATCTATTTCTGGCTCAAGGTGATCTTTGACAGGCATGGCAACGCAGGGAGCGACCGGTTTGTTGTGATATTCAGTCGCGTATTCTGAAATGCGCTGTGCGTAGTAACCAGCTTTCGACGCCCCTGACGCGGGCGGAATCTTGTGCGAGGTGTATTTGTCAGCGCCCTCACGCACATAGGAGACGAACCAGGGGCGTTCCTTCCAGCGGTGCATTGGTTCAAAATTGATGGTGATTGCGCGCGGCGGGCAGGCTTTTTCGCAGAGCAGGCAGGATTCGCACTTGAGATTGTATTCGGTTTTCAGTCCTTCTTCAGCGATCAGTTGTATCAGGCCGCGGCTACGCGGCGGAAGTTTTGGCTTTTCATAAGGATATAACCGGGTTACCTTTGGTCGGAAAAGGTGGCTAAAGGTCAGGCCCATTCCTTCAAGTATTCCACGCATACGCTACACCTCTATCTCCTTCTCGCCACGTACTTTCAAGCCTTGTTTCAAGATTTTCTCACGCAGCTTGAGAATACCTTCGATCAACGCCTCCGGACGCGGTGGGCAGCCAGGCACATAGATGTCTACCGGGACGATGGTATCGACTCCCTGGACGGTGTAGTAGCTATCGTAAAATTCGCCGCCGGAGTTCGCGCACTGGCCCATACTGAGTACCCATTTCGGTTCGGGCATTTGCTCCCACAGAAGACGCAGGCGCGGACCCATCTTCACCGAGACGGTACCCGCGACAATCATGAGGTCGGCCTGTCGCGGGCTGGAGCGGAAGACCTCCGACCCAAAACGCGAGAGGTCATAGTGCGCCTGTGCGCTCGCCATCATTTCGATAGCGCAGCAGGCCAGGCCGTAGCCAAGCGGCCAGACAGATTTCGAACGCGCCCAGTTCTGCGCCCATTGCAGCATATCCGCAAGGCTGGTGAGTTGAACTGGCAATTCCTGATCGCCAGGAATGTACTCATGGGGTCCTGATGCCATAACAATTGGCACAGGTTTGCGCCGCCCACCAACAAGCGTACTCCCATTTCCTTTATTTTCGCTGCTCATACTAGTAAACTCCCATGCAAAGGTCTAGCAGCACCTGTTGCTCGGTTGATATTTTCGCTGAGTGTAATGAGTGAAAGGAGTGCGGTATACCCGTCTCCCAACCTTACCTAATTATAGCACGTGAGGCCATACGTTGCCATACGATGAGAAGCGGGCCTTTAGGGCTTGTCTTGCCCCAGGTCATACCTTTTTGACGGATTTAAGGGACATCGTATATAATTCTGGCAATGGAGAAGCCCAAGCAGCAAACAGGAGATGGCCTTAGCATGAGGGATCCAACTGAGCAACTATATCGCATTCAGAACGCCATCATAAAAATCACAGAGTATGTCAACAAGGGACGACGAAGATTTGATGTAGAAGAAGAAACACAGCAATTCAAGCAATCATTGACGCAGAATCATAGTTAAGGAGCTAGAGATAATGGGAACTTACACCATCACCGTACTCCCGGGAGACGGGATCGGGCCAGAGGTCATTGAACAGGCAGTGCGCGTGCTGCAAAGCGTCGCTGATCGATTTGGGCACACATTTAAGACGCAGCACGCATTGGTAGGGGTCGCGGCAATTGAGGCTGAGGGAGAAGCTATTTCTGATACGACCATGGCGATGTGCCAGCAGAGTGACGCGGTACTTTTTGGCGCGGTCGGCGGCATCCCCCGTTATGAGGGGCCAAACGCAAAGAAACAGCCCGAACGCGCCCTCTTCCGTCTGCGCAAAGACCTCGCGCTGTTCGCTAATCTGCGCCCCGTGCGTCCTTTTAAGGCGCTGCTCAACGCCTCGAGCATTAAACCAGAGGTGCTGCAAGGCACGGATCTATTGGTGGTACGCGAATTGACCGGAGGATTGTATTATGGCAAGCCCAGCGAGATTCGCGAGACGCCGCAGGGATTGGAAGCCATCGATACGCTGATTTATACCGAACAAGAGATTGATCGCATTGTGCGCACGGCATTTGAGTTAGCGCGCGGCAGACGGAAGAAAGTTACATCGGTAGACAAGGCTAATGTCCTCAGCTCGTCGAGGCTCTGGCGACATATAGCAGACCCGATAGCCAGCGATTACCCGGATGTGACGCTCGAACATTTGCTGGTAGATACGTGCTCGATGCAACTGGTACGGCGACCTGCCAGCTTTGATGTGATTGTGACAGAGAACATGTTTGGAGACATTCTGACCGACGAGGCCTCGATGCTGGCCGGTTCGATGGGTATGCTGCCCTCCGCCAGCCTGGGCACGCGCAAGACGGAACATGGACTGTTCGGTCTCTATGAGCCTATTCACGGCTCCGCTCCAGATATTGCCGGGCTGGGAAAAGCGAATCCTATCGCGGCGATTCTGACTGTCGCGCTTATGTTGCGCTATTCATTTGGGTTGCAACACGAGGCCAACACGATTGAGGCTGCCGTCGAGCGCGTAATTGATGCAGGTTACCGCACGGAAGATTTGCAGGAGGCTGGGAAAGAGAGCGTGGGAACGCAGGAGATGGGAAGATTGATTGTGGAAGCACTCACGGTGTAACCCACGCTAGCCCATCATAGCTTTGGGGCATGAACCCGCTAAACGGAGTTTCTCCCGCGCCCCGGCAAGCTGTCGCCGGATCGCCGCGAGCTCTTCGCTCTCAGGTTGTTTCGTGGCCTGTATTTGTTGCAGCTTTGCCTCTAGCGAGGCGATTTCGTAGAGTATCATCTGTCGCTGCACATACCAGCGCGTCACTGCGCGTTCGACACCCATGAATTGCTCTCCGTCTATGATTTTATAGGGACGATGGGCGACCATAAGGATACCCAACCCTCCACCACACCAACAATCGCCCCTACATTATACTCACACGGTTGCGCCATAGACCAGCGATTTGAGGAGGTTGAGTAATTCTTCATCCTGATAGGGTTTGACCACGTAAGCGTTCGCGCCTAGCTGCATGGCGCGCTGCTGGTGTTTCGCGGCGGCGCGCGAGGTCAATATCACCAATGGCAGTGTGCGATATTGCTCCTGGGCGCGTACGGTCGCCATCAATTCGTAGCCATCCATACGAGGCATTTCAATGTCGAGCAAAACGGCTGCCGGTGTTTCGCGGGTAATCATTTCCAACGCTTCCACACCATCACGGGCTAATTGCACGTCCCATCCATTTTGCTTGAGCATGTTGCCCACGACGCGGCGCACGCTCGGACTATCATCTACTACAAGCACATGTTTACCACTGGGGGGAACAGGCGCTTGTTTAGGATGAGTCGCAACAGTCGTGCTACGCGCGGCAGGGGCAAGCGCGACAGGTGGTGCGGCCTCGGCACGGGCAACCGCAGCTTGAATAGCTGGAGCGCCCTCACGGCGCACCGGAGCGGTAGCCGCGGAGGTTGCGCCTGGGCGCGGCGATAGCAGCTCGACCAGTTCAAGGATCAGTACTACACGACCATTACCAAGCACGGTACCACCCGCAACTCCATGCACATGGCGCAGGTGTGGTCCCAGGTTCTTCATCACTACATCCATCTTCCCCCTGATGC
>WNGR01006808.1_pt1 | contig 19432 bp, 14 predicted proteins | sample 5407581 | NCBI WGS metagenome assembly WNGR01 (sample SAMN13153383, study PRJNA577476) | soil metagenome | isolation source: 80 cm soil or saprolite under Garry oak tree replicate 2 | place: USA:California | collected 2016-06-15 | reverse complement strand
CACGCGCTGCACGATCTGCTCGCCGCTACGCGCCGCGGCGACCGCCCCGCCCCGCTGGTGGCGCGCTCCGAGCGGCTCAAGCGTGCCGTCCGCGTGAACGCCGCGCGCATTCCCGGCGCCGCCACCGAGCAGAGCATCGTCGTGATGGTCGAGGACGTGACCGAACAGCAGGCGCTGGAGACCCAACTCGTGCAAAGCGAGAAGCTCGCCGCGGTCGGCCAGCTCGTCTCCGGCGTCGCTCACGAGCTCAATAACCCGCTGACCTCCATTGCCGGGCTGTCGGAGTTTCTGCTCGAGCAGAAAGAGCTTGGCAAGAAAGATCGGGGACACCTGCAGGTGATTCAGGAACAGGCCGAGCGCGCGGGTCGTATCGTGCGCAACCTGCTCACGTTCGCCCGCAAGGGCTCGGCGGAGCGCGTGCCCGTGGACCTGAACGAGGTGATTCGCCGGACGCTGTCGCTCACGGGGTACGACCTGAAGCTCAAGGACATCACGGTGGAGCGGGAGCTGAGTGGCGCCCTGCCGGACGTGTTCGGCGATCGGCACGGATTGCAGCAGGTGGTCCTCAATCTCGTGACCAACGCCGCGCAGGCGGTGGCGGAAAACCCGCGCGAGCGTCCGCGCGAAATCACCGTGTCGACGTGGTTCGATGGGCAGGTGCATCTGCGCGTCGCGGACACGGGGCCCGGCATTCCCGACGAGGTCGTGCAAAGCGTGTTCACGCCGTTCTTCACCACCAAGGAGCCCGGCAAAGGAACGGGCCTGGGCCTGTCGATCACCTACTCGATTGTCGAGAGCCACGGCGGGCAAATCGTCCTGGAGCCGCGCGGCCCACGCGGTGGTGCCGCGTTTCGCGTGGATCTACCGCCGGCCCCGGCGGACGCGGTGCGCCCGGAGCTCACCCCCGTCCGCGGCACCCCAACCGTTACGGCGTCCCCGACTGTGAAACGCACGATCCTGCTGGTGGACGCCGATCCCGCGGTACAGCGGACGATCAAGGCGCTCTTCGCGCGCGACGGCCACGACGTGGAGGTCGCGGGCGATCCGCAGCACGCGCTCGATCTCGCGCTGCGCGGCGGCTTCGATCTCGTCATCACCGATGCGCGCGCGATGGCGCCGGGGAAACGCGGGACCCTGCTGGCCGAGGAGTTGGTGTCGCGGATGCCGGCGTTGCGGGATCGCATCATCGTCGCGACGGGCGACGTACGGCCGACGACGGAAGAGACGCTGGCGCGTCTCGGTGTGCGCTACGTGCGCAAGCCTTTCAACCTGCGCGATCTGCGCGTCGAAGCCGCGCGCTTGTGGGAGGCGACGGCGCTGTCGTAGGCCTCCGACGGCCACCCGAATGTCCCGAGATTCACCGCCCCACCCGGCGCGAACCGCACGCCCTCGCGCAGCAACAAGGCACGCTGCAGCACCGCGCTGTGATCCTGGCCGGAAAACGAAATGCGGCCCGCGGCGTTGATGACGCGCCACCACGGTACATCGTTGTCTTCGGGAAGTGCGGAGAGGGCCCACCCAACCGTGCGCGCAGCGCCGGGCCGTCCCGCCAGCCGCGCGATGATGCCGTACGTCGCCACCCGTCCCTTGGGGATGTGACGGACCACGCGGTAGATCCGATGATAGAATGGATTCACGGGGAGCCCTGGTATTAGCTTACTCGCAGGACGTCTTCCAGCAAGCCCGCGTCACCACCCCCCACTATTGACAAAATGTCGTCCATTGCTCTCCGCTCGCGCGGCCAGACGAACCGCCCCGCCGCGTCCCGGGCGCGCAGCCACTCGGCGCGATCGTGCTCGGCCGAGAGCGTGACCGTCGCCGCGGGTGCGACGAACGCAGCGAACACCGGAATCAGCGCCAGCTCGTCGCTCTTGTGCTGGTAAAACGCTTCCGTGCGGCTGAGGTTGTAGAATTTCTGCGGCACGAGGCCCGTTTCCTCGCGCAGCTCGCGCAGCGACGCCTGCACCGGCGTCTCGCCGGGCTCGATCGTGCCGTGCACCGTCTCCCAGGATCCCGGATTGCGGCCCTGCGGACCGCGGCGCAGTGCGAGCACCTCGAGACTGGCTCCCGCGCCGCGCAACGCGTATGTGTCCACGAAGGACACCCGAACGGCGGTCAGCGGCGTCTGCCGAGGACGGCTTCGAGCCGCGCGGAGAGTGCGCGCGCGCGGAATGGCTTGGTGAGAAAATCGTCGGCACCGAGCTCGAAGACGCGCACTTCATTGTCTTCGTCCCCCTTCGCGGTCAGCACGATGACCGGGATGTTCGCGGTCGCGGGACGCGAACGCAGGTGCGACAGCACGCCATAACCGTCGAGGCCCGGGAGATTGAGGTCGAGCACGATGATGTCCGGACCCACGCGATCGACCTGATCGAGGGCCTGCACCCCGTCGCGCGCCTCCGTCACGATGTAGCCATCCCGCTCGAGCAAGTCGCGCATCACTTTGCGCAGGCTGTCCTCGTCGTCGACGAGCAGGACCTTGGAGGCCGGCTGGCCGTGCGCGCCTGAGCGACGCGCCGGCGGTGCGGACTCCTCGAGGAGGTCGAAGATTGTGGACACGGGCGCGGCGGGCTCGAGGGAAACGCCAACCGTCTTCGCGGCGGCAGGGCGCTGCGGAGCCTCGGCCTCGGCGGGAATGTCCACCACGCGCGTAAGCTCATCGAGCGTAGACTCGCCGCGCGTCACGTGAGCCAGACCCGACTCCCACAGCGATTTCATCCCGCCGCGCTGCGCCGCCTCCGCGATCCGGTCCGCCGCTTCCCCGGCGGCGATCAGCCGCTCGAGCTCGGGCGTCATCGTGAGGATCTCGAGGATCGAGAAGCGGCCCCGATAGCCCGTCATCGCGCAGTCGGGACAGCCCGCCGCGCGGTACAGCGGCGTCCCCTTGGGGATCCAGCGCCGCAGCCGCTCGGGCGGCGCCTCCATCCAGACTTCTTTGCACGTCAGGCAGAGCTTGCGCATCAGACGCTGCGCCACGACCCCGCGCAGCGATGCGGCGATCTTGTAGGACTCGACGCCGATGTCCACGAGCCGGGTGACGGCGTTGGCGGCGTCGTTGGTGTGCAGCGTGGAAAGGACGAGGTGTCCCGTGAGGGAGGCCTGCACGGCGATCTGTGCGGTCTCCTTATCCCGGATTTCGCCGACGAGCACGACGTTGGGGTCCTGGCGCAAGATCGACCGCAGGGCGGCGGCGAACGTCAGCCCCGCTTTCTCCTGCACCTGCACCTGCACGATCCCCTGCATCCGGTACTCGACCGGGTCTTCGACGGTGACGATGTTGACGCCTTCGCTCTTGATCTGGTTGATCGCGGAGTAGAGCGTCGTCGTCTTGCCGGATCCGGTCGGCCCCGTCACGAGCATGATGCCCTCGTGGTTCTCGAGCAGCCGCTTGATCGCTTCCGCTTCACCGGGGTTGAGACCGAGCGTGTCGAGCGATTTGACCGTGGCGCGGGAATCGAGGATGCGGATCACGACTTTTTCGCCGAGCTGCGCCGGCAGCGTCGAGACACGCAGGTCGATCGGCTGGCCGTTCACCGCAACGCGCGCGCGGCCGTCCTGGGGCCGCAGACGATCGGCGATGTCGAGGGAGGACATGATCTTGATGCGGGAAATCAGCGGGAGCCCGGCCTGGCGCGGAATCTTCATGACCTGCCGCAGGACGCCGTCGATGCGATAGCGCACGGCGACGCCGCCTTCTTCGGGCTCGACGTGGATATCGCTCGCGCGTGACAGAATCCCTTCGGAGATGATCATATCCACCAGGCGCACGACGGGCTTTTGGCTGGCGTCCGCCTCGGAGATGTTGAGCTCCTCCGGCGGCGCATCGGTGAGCGTCGTCAGGACTTCCTGGTCGCCCATCCCCTCGAGCAGCTTGTCGATCGCCTTCTCCGCCCTGTACATCTCGTCGAGCTTCTCGCTGATCTTGGAAGGCGCGAGCAGGAACAGCCGGATCTCGCGCGCGGTCGCGAAGGCGAGCGCCTTTTCGGCGTCGAGATCGAATGGGTTCGCCGTTCCCAGCTCGAGAAACGAATCCGTCAGGCGCAATGGCAGAACGTGATAGCGGCGGGCGAGCTGCTCGGGCACGCCGTCCCGCGCTGTGAGATCGATCTTGGAAGGGTCAGCGACCTTCAGGCGGAAGCGCTGACACAACTTCTCGATGATCTGGGCGTCGGTCGCGATCTTCTCGGCGACCACGCAGTCCCACAGCGTCCGGCCGGACTCCGACTTCCCCCGGAGCTCCAGCAGGCGCTCGGGCGTCAGGCCCTCAATGGATTGGGCCAGCCATTCGTCCGGGAATGCGGTTACGGGCATGCGGCTGCCTCCAAGCTAGTCCCGGAGGCTCCAGGCGCCTAGACGTCTCGTTTTTTCACAGGATGTCCCAAAAATCACGGGTGACGTCGAAGGCGACGTGCACGAGTCGCGTCTCGAGACCGTACCCTGCTTCGAGCCGGAACAGCCCCAGCCATTCCGCGCCAAGCCCCACGGTCACGCGGCTGCCCGGCGTCGCGCGCCACGGCGTGAGGGCAACGGGCTCGGCGGCCCACCCCCATGCCGCGTACGGTGCGAGGGTGATGGAGCCCGGCGTGCGCGCGGGTCCCGCCCGGAGACGGATGAATGGGACAGGGGTGCGCCACTCGATGTGCAGCAGCGCGGCGCGACGACCGCCCCAATCCCGGAACCCGTCTCCCAGGAGCGTACCGCGCCCGCCCAGGACGAACGCCCGATGCGCGGGGAGATCCCGGCTCGCCAGCCCGACCTGCAGCCGGGTCAAGATCCGGCTGGGTCCCAGGGGAATCAGCAAGTGGCCGCTGGCACTGGCGCGCGTGTAGTGCTCGCCAAATTCCAGCGTCGCTTCCCCCGCTACATCACGGCGAACGGCGAACCCTTCGCTGCGGCGTCGCAGCGTCAGGGCGGCGGTGGTGTAGTCGCCGTCTGTCACCGCGGGGTTCGGACGATAGCGCCCGGTCGCCGGCGTAGCCCGAACCGCGAGTGATGCGACGCGCTCGCGGGCGGCGACGAAATGCCATTCACCGCGCGCGCCGATCGCAACGCGCACCCCGAACCGCACTCCGGTCGCGCGATAGTAGTCGCCGTCGTCGTCCCCGAATTCCTGCGCGGCGAGCGAGTTGAGCATCGGCGCGATCACCGGCGCGTCCGCGATGTCGCGCACCTGTCGATACGCCGCCAGCTCGAGACCATCGGCAGAGGTCAGCGCGAAGATCCCCTTGCCCGCACCATCGGCAAACCCGTAACTGCCCAGCGCCCGGAATTCGAAGCCGTCGTCCGGCGTGCGCCACACCACGCCCGCACCCGCGGCGAGGCCCTCGACGCGATTGACGTGCACCAGGTCGCTCAGCGACCGCGCGCCGAGGCGCTGCCGCTTCAGCCCGGTCAGTGCGCGGCGCCCCGCGATGCGGCTGACCTCGGTGCGGACCTGTTGCAGATCGTTTTCGCGCACCGGCTCGGCGACGTCCTGGATCGCGGCGCTGAGCGGTCCCGGCCACGGGAACGAATCGCGCGCGGGCTTCGGCAGCGCGGTGATCTCTTCCCCGCGGAACCAGTTGGTCGCCAGCCCGATGTTGAACACGTAGCCGTCGATCTCCCAGCGTCCCCGAATGATGCCGCGCGCCGGGATGTCGAGCCACGTGGCGCGGCGGCGGATCTCGATCTCCTGGCGATAGGGCAGCCAGAACCGGCCATCGAGCAGCGCATTGTCCAGCACGATGCTGACGTCTTCGAGCTGCGGGTCGAGATACGCCTTGGGCGTGAAGTTGAACGCCATGCGCACCAGCTCGGCGGACTCGACGTCCACGAACAGCGTGCCGACGATCGCGGCGTCGGTGAAACGCTTGGGCCGCACGCGGAGCGCGACAACGCGCACCGCGCGCTGCGAGAGCACGATGGCCGACGTGTCGCCGAGCGCGAAGTCGTACACGTCCATGCCACCCGGGGCGAGGGGATGGGGAACGTCGCGCACCTCGTCGCCCTCGCCGAGCCGGATCGCCGTGCCGAAATTGTTCTGAATGATGCCGAGATGATCGCGGTGGTAATTGATGTCCGTGGGGAGCTCGGCGCGGTCGCGCCAGCCGACGATCCGCTGCTTGCTCAGCTGCGGCGCCTTCCAGTACACTTCCAGCTCCAGCTGGTCCGCTTTGACGAGCCGCGGCGGCTCGGTGAGCCCTTCGCCGAACTGGCCGAGGAAGAAGAGAAACCCGTGAGCCTGAGCCTTGTAATCGCGCAGGGCAGTATCGACCGCGGCACGCGCACGCCGCTCGATGGCGCGGCGCGCCAGCGCCAGGGCGGAATCGCTGTTCCAGTCCTGGGCGGACCCACGCGCAGGCACGATCAGCAGCAGGAGCGCAACGGACCAGCGCATCACGGCGAAATCTAGAACATGGACCCACGCGACGCATTCCTGGAGCGCGCCAAAGGCGGCGGCATCGTGCCGGTGATCCGCGAAGTGGTCACCGACGCCGATACGCCCGTGGCCGCGTTCGCGAAGGTCGCGCGGCCGCCGTTTGCGTTTCTGCTCGAATCGCTGGTCGGCGGCGAGCGCTGGGCCCGCTACACCTTCCTCGGCACCGAGCCGCGCGAAGCGTGGCGCTATCGCGGCCAGCGCGTCGAGCGCTGGACGCCGGCCGCCGGATGGGCGGAGGCGGGCCAGACGCCCGACCCGATCGCCCACCTCGCCGACCGGATGCGCGCGCTGCCGAGCGCGGCCGTGCCGGGATTGCCGCGGTTCATGGGCGGCGCGGTCGGGTATCTCGGCTACGATCTCGTCCGCAGCATCGAGCGCTTGCCCGCGAGTCCCGCCGACACGCTCGGCGTTCCCGACGCGGTCGTGATGATCGCGGACTCACTCGTGATCCTCGACAACGTGTTCGGGCGGGCGATCGTCGTCGCGAACGTCGAGGTGCCGCCGAAGGCGTCGCCCGCGCAGCGGCTGCGGCTCTATGACGCGGCGCAGGAGCGTCTCGATGCGCTGATCGGGCGGCTCGGCGATACGCATCACCTGACTCCGCTCGGGCTGGAGGACGACGGGCGCGTGCTGCGTCCGCAGTCGCAATATGGGCGGGCCGAGTTCGAGCGCGACGTCGCCAAGATCCGCGAGTACATCGGTGCGGGTGACGTGTTCCAGGCGGTGCTGTCGCGTCGCCAGGTCGTGCCCGGGGCCGTGGATCCGCTGCGGCTCTATCGCTACCTGCGCGCGCTGAACCCCGCCCCCTATCTGTTCTATCTCGCGCTGGACGACGTGACATTCGTCGGGAGCTCACCCGAGGTCCTGGTGCGCGTCGAAGGCAGCGAGGTGACCGTGCGGCCGATCGCGGGCACCCGCCCCCGCGGCGCGACGCCGGCCGAGGATGAGGCGCTGGCGACGGCGCTGCGCGAAGATGCCAAGGAGCTGGCCGAGCATCGCATGCTCGTGGACCTGGGCCGCAACGATGTGGGGCGGGTGGCGGAGTACGGCACGGTGCGCGTGACCGAGTCGCTCCAGATCGAGCGCTACTCGCACGTGCAACACCTCGTGAGCGAGGTGCGCGGGCACCTGAAGGACGGCTACGACGCACTCGACGTCTTTCGCGCCTGTTTCCCCGCCGGCACGGTCAGCGGCGCGCCGAAAGTCCGCGCGATGGAAATCATCGACGAGCTGGAGCCGGAACGCCGCGGCCCCTATGCGGGGGCGGTCGGATACGTGGGATGGGGCGCGACCACGCTGGACACCTGCATCGCGATTCGCTCCGCCCTCGTGCTGAAGGACAAGGTCGTGGTGCAGGCCGGTGCGGGCATCGTCGCCGACTCCGACCCGGCGCGCGAATTCGCGGAAACCGAAGCCAAGGCGCTCGCGGTGCTGCGGGCGCTCGCGCTCGCCAAAGCGGGCGATTAGTTTCGGGGCCTGTGTTCAAGCTGCTGAGCACTTCCGGCGAGCAGTCCATCGATCTCCAGCTCGGGCGCAAGCTCGTGGTGGGACGGGCGGTCACGAGCGACGTGCCGATCTACGATCCCACCATTTCCCGCCGCCATGCCGAAATCGTGCTCACCGAAAGCGGCGTCCGCGTCACCGATCTCGGCTCGTCCAACGGGACGTTCCTGAACGGCGCGAAGATCACCGAGGCCGAGGCGGGCGCGAACGACGTCGTGACGTTCGGGAAAGTGGCGTTCCGCGTGAAGGAAGTGACGGCGCCGCTTCCCCGCCCCCAGGTCGTGCCGCCGCCTGCCGACTTCAAGCCCGGCACCAAGGGCGGCGCGGCCGGGGGAACGATCGTCCGGCAGCTGCCCGTCAGCGGCGGCGTGCCGGCGATCGTCATCGACCAGCCGGAGGGCTCTTCCCACCTCAAAGTCCGCGCGCAGAGTCAGGAGGAGCGGCGCGAGAAGAAGCTGTCGCTGCTGCTCGAGGTGTCCAAGGAGCTGTCGAAGCAGCAGGAGCTGGACCGGCTGCTCGACAAGGTCGTGGACTTCACGTTCCAGATCATGAATGTCGACCGCGTCTCGATCCTGCTGCTCGACGGCAAGTCGAACGAGCTGGTGCCGCGCATCTCCAAGAGCCGGACCGGCGACGCGAGCGCCGCGAAGCACGTCCCGCAGTCGATCGCCCGCAAGGCGGTGGAGGAGCGGGTGGCCATCCTGTCGGACAACGCCGCGGCCGACGAGCGGTTCAAGGGGAAGTCGATTCTCATCCAGAGCGTCCGCAGCGCGATGTGCACGCCGCTGATGGGCTCGGACTCGAAGGTCCTGGGCATCCTCTACGTCGACAATCTCACCGCGACGCACTCCTTCGCCGATGAGGATCTCGAGTTCCTGATCGCTTTCGGCGGCCTGACGGCCGTGGCGATCGAGAATTCACAGCTATCCGAGCGGATCCGGCGCGAGGCGCTGGTCCGATCGAACTTTGAGCGCTACTTCTCGCCCAACATCGCGCAGGTGATCTCGCAGCAGCAGGACGCGGGACGCTTGCCGAGCGAAAAGCGCCCGGTGGTGGTGTTCTTCTCCGACATTCGCGGCTTCACGCCGATGTCCGAGACGATGAGCCCCGACGAGATCGCCAAGCTCCTCACGGAGTACTTCACCGAGATGGTGGACAAGGTCTTCGAGCACGGCGGCACGCTCGACAAGTTCATGGGCGACGCGATCATGGCGCTGTGGGGTGCGCCCATCGCCCACGCCGATGACGCCGACCGCGCCGTGGAGTGCGCGCTGGCACAGCTGACCGAGCTTGAGAAGCTGAACACCAAGTGGAAGCGGGAGGGACGGACGGAGGTACAGATCGGGATCGCCATCAACTTCGGCGAAGTGTTCGCCGGCAATATCGGGTCCGACCGGCGACTCGAGTACACCGTGATCGGCGATGCCGTGAACACCGCCTACCGGCTGTGCGGCAAGGCCGGTCCCAACGAGATCCTCATTTCGGAACCGTTCTACCAGCAGCTGAAAAAGAAGCCGCCCGTTGAGACGCTCGAGTCCATTCAGGTCAAGGGCAAGACGAAGAAGATCCCGGTTTACCGGGTGAAGCGGTAAGGCCGCCCGAACTTCGCCAGCAGGTCCAACGCCAGCCGCAGCGGCAGTCCCATCACGCCAAAAAAGTCTCCCTCGACGCGCTCGATCAGCGGCGCGCCGAGTCCCTGAATCGCATAGGCGCCGGCTTTGTCGAGCGGCTCCCCGGTGGCGACGTAGGCTTCGAGCGTCGGCCGGTCCACCGGCCGCAACGTGACCCGCGAGACGTCCAGCGCCTGCGCCAGGTCACCGCCGCGCGTGACCGCGATCGCCGTCATCACCTCGTGGGTGCGTCCCTGGAGCCGCGACAGCATCGCGACCGCGCCGGCCGGAGAGTCGGGCTTGCTGAAAATCTCACCGTCCAGCACGACTGTGGTGTCGGCCGCGAGGATCACGTCGCCCGGCGCGCGCGCCACGACCGCCTCGGCCTTGGCGCGCGACAGCCGCATGACGTAGTCCTGCGGCGCCTCGCCCGGCAGCACGTGCTCGTCCACGTCGGGCGGAACCACGCGGAACGGGATGTGCAGCATCTCGAGCAGCTGCTTGCGTCGAGGAGAGCCGGACGCAAGGACGATGGGGCGCCCTTCGACCGCCCGGCTGATTCCGCTCGCTCCGGTCAGGTGCCGTTGGGCTCGCCCGTGGTGGCGGCGGCGGCCTGCACGCGGTCGATGTGCCACGTCCCCTTCTCGTCCACCAGAACCGACAGCTCCACCACGGTCGAGGCCGGCGTCAACGTGCAGGCTCCGTCCGGGAATGTGTAGCAGAAGTCCGGCGTCACCGCGCTCACGGACATGCTCGTCCAACCCGCCGCCGGCGTGCCGCTCACGTGCGCCGCGCAGCCGTAGAAAGCGACCCCGTTTGCCTGGCCGTCGCCGTCCGTGTCGTAGGACAGGTTGAACCGCGGCGAGCCGCCACCGCAGCTCCCGCTCACCGAGAAGCCGATGTCGCCGAGATCGGCGATCGTTATCCCTTCGACCCCGGTCACGATCGCCGCCGCAAACGCCGCGCACCCGTTCTCCGGGGTTGCCGTGTAACAGGACGCAAAGTCGACCGCCTTCGCGAGCAGTACCGAGAACTTGCCGTCCAGCGCCACCTTGTTCGTCCACTGGGCCTGCGAGAACGGCCCGTTGCCGGTTTCCCTGAGGAAGTCGGGCGGTGGAAAGTTCCCGGCGGTCGGGTCCAGCTTCAGCGACACGGGATCCGCTGCGAGGAGCCTCGCCGCGGAAAGGCGAGATCCCGTCCTGGCGGCGGTCGGTTCATTGATGCACGCATTGACCAGAAACGGCAATGCGACCATTGCGGCCGGGAGTAGCGTCCACCGGATCGTCATGAGAACCCCCTCTGTTAGGGTGACGACTTTGAACTACCGCGGAGTGGGTCGTTCGGCAAGAACGCCCCCCTCCCCCCCTCCCCCCTAGCTCGGGCTAAGTTTGGGCGTGCTCTGGATCGCGCTCTTCCTTGTGCAAGCCGCACCGGTCGCTCCTGCGGGGCCGCCTGCGACTGACATTTATCTGGCCGACCTGCGCGTCGCGCAAGGTCGGGTCAGCGTCGGTGTGCCTGTCAACGTCACCGCCAGGCCTGGCTACGACAACCAGCCGTTTTTCCTGCCGGACGGTCGCGCGTTCCTCTATACGTCGATCCGCGAGGACAGTCAGGCGGACATCTACCGGTACGACATCGACACGAAGACGAGCGTCCGGCTCACCGCGACGCGCGAGAGCGAGTATTCGCCGACGCCGCTGCCCGACGGCAGCGGCTTCTCAGCGGTGCGCGTCGAAGCCGATTCCACGCAGCGCCTGTGGGCGTTCGACCTCGCCGGATCGCGACCACGCGTGGTGCTGGATTCGATCAAACCGGTTGGCTACCACGCCTGGGGCGACGCCCATACGCTGGTCCTCTTCGTCCTCGGCTCGCCTCCCACACTGCAGATCGCGGATGCCGGTTTCCCAACCGCCCGCGGCGAGGTGATGGCCAAAGACATCGGTCGGTCATTGCAGCGGATCCCCGGGCGCGCGTCGGTGAGCTTCGTGGAGCGCGACTCGGTTGCCGGTCCCGCGCTCCTTGAGCTGGACATCCGCAGGCGTCGGGTGACGAAGCTGACGAAAGTTCCAGCGGGCGCCGAATTCTTCGCCTGGACACCCGATGGGCTCGTGTTGACCGCGAGTGGAACGATCCTGTATCAGTGGGATTCGCGCCACGACGGAGCGTGGGAGCAGGTGGCCGATCTTGCCGCCGCTGGTCTCGGCAACGTGACGCGCCTCGCGGTGAGCCCACGAGGGGACCGCCTCGCGATCGTGGCCGTCCCGGTGGCCCGCTAGCGCTCGAGAATCAGCGTCACTGGCCCGTCGTTGACCAGTTCGACGTCCATCATCGCGCCGAATTCGCCGGTCTCGACGATACCACAAGCAGAGAACCCTTCGTCTCTGCCAAATCCCGATTCATCTTCCCCTGGTCGTCGGCGAACACTCGAAGCCCGAGGATCTTCTCGGCCATCCAGGCGAGCTGCGCGTCGGTATCGGCCGGCGCGAAGCCGGCGAGCACGAGAAAGCCGGGCCCGATTGTCCCGGTAACCCGGCCTTCTACCCGAACCTCCGCGCGCCTAACCCGCTGGAGGACGACTCTCACTCGACGGTGACGCTCTTGGCCAGGTTCCTGGGCTGGTCGACGTTGCAGCCACGACGGACGGCGATGTAGTAGGCGAGCAGCTGGAGAGGAACCACGCTCAAGACCGGCGTCAGCAGATCCAGCGTCTCGGGAATCTCGATCCGGTGGTCCGCCAATTTATCGAGCGCCGTGTCGCCTTCCGTCACGATCGCAATCACGCGGCCGCCGCGCGCCTTCACCTCTTCGATATTGCTCACCACCTTCTGATGCACGCCATCCTTGGGCGCGATAAAGACGACCGGCATCAGATCGTCGATCAACGCGATCGGGCCGTGCTTCATCTCGGCTGCCGGATAGCCCTCGGCATGGATGTAGGAGATTTCCTTGAGCTTGAGCGCACCCTCGAGCGCGACGGGAAAGTTGTAGCCGCGGCCCAGGTACAGCACGTTCTGCGCGCGAATCAGCCGGTCGGCCAGCTGCTCGATGAGCGGCGCCTTGGCGAGGACCTGCTTCACCAGGTCGGGGAGCTTGGCCAGCGCCCGCACGACTTCCCGCCCCTGCAGGATGGAGAGGGCGCGCAGCCGGCCCATTTTGAGGGTCAAGAGCGCCAGCGCGATGATCTGACTCGTGAACGCCTTCGTACTCGCCACGCCGATCTCGGGGCCGGCGTGGAGATAAATGCCGCCATCCACCTCCCGCGCGATCGTGCTGCCCACGACGTTGACCAGCCCCAGCGTGCGAGCGCCGCGCCGCTTCGCCTCGCGCAGCGCCGCCAGCGTGTCGGCCGTCTCACCCGACTGGGAAATGCCGATTACGAGCGTGCGCTCGTCGACGATGGGGTTGCGGTAGCGGAACTCCGAGGCGTACTCGACTTCGGTCGGGATGCGCGCCAGCTCCTCCATCATGTATTCGCCGATCAGCGCCGAATGCCAGGAGGTGCCGCAGGCCGTGATCACGATACGCTGCACTTTGAGCAGCTCGTCGTTGCTGATATTCAAACCGCCGAAGCGGACCGTGCCTTCTTCCTCGAGCAGGCGGCCGCGGAGCGTATTTCGAACGCTCTCGGGCTGCTCCATGATCTCTTTGAGCATGAAATGCGCGTACCCACCGCGCTCGATCGTCGCGAGATCCCACTCCACGTGCATGACCTGCTTTTCCTTCTCCTCGGCGGCGAGATCCATGATGCGGTAATCGGTGGGCTTGACCTCGGCGATGTCGCCGTCGTCGAGATAGACGACCGAGCGCGTGTGCGCGAGGACCGCCGACGCATCGGACGCCACGAAGTTCTCGCCGGACCCGATGGCCACGAGTAACGGCGAGCCGCGGCGCGCGGCCACGATCGTGTCGGGCTCGCGGCTCGAAATCACGGCGATGCCGTACGTGCCCTCGACCTGGCGCAGCGCCTCTGCGGTGGCGTCGACGAGCGGTGTGCCCTTGGTGTGGCTCTCTTCGATGAGATGCGAGAGGACTTCCGTATCGGTCTGTGAGCGGAAGACGTGCCCCCGCTTGGTCAGCGCCTGCCGCAACACGCCGGCGTTCTCGATGATGCCGTTGTGCACCAGGGCGAGTGTGCCGCCGCAGTCGGCGTGCGGATGCGCGTTCACCGTGTTGGGGGCGCCGTGCGTCGCCCAGCGGGTGTGGGCGATGGCGGTCGTGCCTTCCGGCAGGTGGCTGCCGAGCTCGCGTTCCAGCACGGCGATCTTCCCGGGTGCCCGAAAGATCTCGAGGCCGCCGTTGACGACGGCCAGGCCCGCGGAATCATAGCCGCGGTACTCGAGCCGCTTCAGCCCCTCGAGCACGACGGGCGCCGCCGTCCGTTTGCCGGTGTACCCTACGATGCCGCACATAACCGCCGCCCCTCTTCGATCAACCGTTCCGCGTCGGCACCCGATGGCGCTTCCGCAATCAGTCGAATGATCGGCTCGGTCCCCGACGGCCGCACATGCAACCATCGGTCCGGCCACGCGAGCCGCAGTCCGTCCTGCGTGTCCGTCTGTGCATCAGAAAACCGTCTTCGTAACCCGTCGTACACCGATGCGAGCCGCGCCCCGCGTTCCACCTTGGCTTTCACGATCGTGTACCGCGGCGCGCGCGCGACCAGTGCACTCACCGTTACCCGTTCCCGCGCGAGCAAGGCCAGCACGAGTGTAAGGGCCACCGGCGCATCGCGACCAACGTGCAGCGCCGGGTACATCACTCCACCATTGCCTTCCCCGCCGATGACCGCTTTCAGCGCGATGATCGTGCGGGCGACGTGCGCCTCTCCGACGGGTGCACGAACCACCCGTGCGCCGTACTCTCGCGCGGCGTCTTCGACCACTAGCGACGTCGACAAATTGCAGACGACGGTCTGACGGCCCGACGGCCGGACGGCCCGTATCGCAAAGGCGAGCGTGTAGTCTTCTCCTATCGCTCGACCTTTCTCGTCGACTATCGCTAGCCGGTCCACATCGGGATCGACCGCGATCCCGATATCCGCTTTCTTCCGTCGCACCAGCGCGCCGAGGGCCTTCAGATTCTCGGGCACCGGCTCAGGCGGCCGCGGAAACAGGCCGTCGGTTTCCAGGTTGATCGCGCTCACGCGGCAACCCAACCGCTCGAGCAGCTCCGGCATCAACGCTCCGCCGGCCCCGCGCACCGTATCGAGCGCGACCCGGAAGCGGCGGCGCCGAATCGCGCGGACATCCACGCCCCGCAGCGCGAGCACGGCGCCGAGATGCCGGGAGATTGCGTCCGCATCTGCGTTCACACCGCCGATGGCGGTGACATTGGCTCGTGGCAGGGAGTCGCCCGCCGCCAACTCGCGGACCCGCGTGCCCGCTGCGATATCAAGAAAGATGCCATCGGGACCCACGAACTTGAGCGCGTTCCATTCGATGGGATTGTGGCTGGCGGTGAGAATGATGCCGCCGGCGGCCCTGTGGTGCTCGACCGCCAGTTGTACCGTGGGAGTGGCAACTAAGCCCAGATCGATTACATGGCACCCGACCGACTGCAGGCCGGCCGTCGCCGCCTGTGCGAACATCGGGCCTGATGTGCGCGCATCGCGGCCCAGAACGACACGCGATTTACCCTTCCCTCTTCCCCCGTCCCCCATCCCCGATTTTGCCCATGTGCCAAAAGCTGCCGCCCAGCGGGCGACGACTTCGGGCGTGAGGTCCGTGCCAACCAGTCCTCGGACGCCGGACACACTGATCATCAGAGTGTCGGACATGGAACGCTCAATTTAATGCGCGAATCAGGCGCGGCGTGCTTCCATCGCCCGCGTTGGCAAGCGCAAGGGCTGCAGCTGCGGCGTCGGAATGGGCAGCGACGTCCCCTCGGAGAAGGCCCGCAGGAACGCTTTCACGATGTCGGGATCGAACTGCACGCCCTGCCCTTCCTGCAGCTCGCGCATCGCGTGCTGAACCGAGAGGGACGGGCGGTAGGGCCGCACGCTCGTCATCGCGTCGAACGCGTCCGCCACGCTGACGAGGCGCGCTTCGAACGGGATCGCGTCCCCTTTCAGGCGGTCAGGCAATCCCGTGCCGTCGAGCCGCTCATGGTGCGAGCGCACAATCGAAAGCGCGCCGGGCGCGTCGCGCATCAGCGGCCCCAGAATGCGCGCGCCAATCACCGGATGCTCCATGATGTGGCGGTATTCGGCGTCGGAGAGCTTGCCCGCCTTGTGCAGGACCGATTCACTGACGCCGATCTTTCCGACATCGTGGAGCTCGGCGCCGAGTGCGATCGTATCGATGAGATCCTTGTCGAGGTCCATCGCGCGGGCGATCTCGACGGAGTAATTGGCGACGCGCATCGAGTGACCGCGGGTATACGCATCCTTCGCTTCGAGCGCGAAGACGAGCGCGTGCACGCCCTCGAGAAACAGCTCTTCGATGCGCCGCGCCTGCATCTCGACGCGCTCCTCGAGACCTTGCTGATAGGTGCGGTTCTCGATGAGGAGGCGGCGTTTGTCGAGCGCCTGCGAGACGCGGGCGCGCACTTCGTCCAGATGAAACGGCTTGGCGACGTAGTCGAGCGCCCCCATCTGCAAGCAGGCGACCGCGCTCTCCACTTCGGCTACGGCGGTGACGACGATGACGGCCGTGTCCGGCCACCGCGTGATGATTTCGCGGAGGAGTGTCACGCCGTCCATTTCCGGCATGCGCAAATCGGAAATGACGAGCGGGACGGCGCCTTTCTCGAGTTCCTGCAGCGCCTCGACGCCGGAGCCGGCTTCGGCGCAGGCGAACCCCTCTCCTTCCAGCAGGCGCACGAGCACGCGGCGCAGGCGAGGCTCGTCGTCGACGACGAGGCAGCGCATTCCGGAGAACGGCGGCATGGACCGCAAAGTATAGGTCGCTTGCCCCATGGGGAAGCCGCCCTTACGTTCCGGCCATGACGCGAGTCGCCGAACACGACCTATCGCGCCGCTTTGCGACACGCGCCGTCCACGCCGGCTACGCGGGTGATCCACTCAGCGGTGCCGTCATGGGCCCCATCTACCAGACGTCCACCTACATCCAGGAAGGACTCGGCCGCCACAAGGGCTACGAGTACGCCCGCACGCGCAATCCCACGCGCGAGGCGCTCGAGCGCAATGTCGCCGCGCTCGAAGGCGCCCTCCATGGATTCGCGTTTGGCTCGGGGTTAGCGGCGCTCGATGCGGTGATGAAGCTGCTGTCGGCCGGTGATCACGTGGTGAGCGGCGAGAATGTGTACGGTGGGTCGCACCGGCAGATGACGCACATCTGGTCGCGCCTCGGCCTGACGTTCACGTTCGTGGACGGCGGCGATGCGAAAGCCGTCGCCGCGGCCGTCACGCCGAATACGAAGATCGTGTATGCCGAGACGCCGACCAATCCGATGATGCGGCTGTGCGATCTCGCGGCGACGGGCGAGATCGCCCGCACGGCCAAAGCGCTGTTCGTCGTGGACAACACTTTCGCGACGCCCTTCTTCCAGCAGCCGCTGCAGTTCGGCGCCGACATCGTCCTGCACTCGACGACGAAGTACCTGAATGGCCATTCCGACATGGTCGGCGGCATGCTCGTCACGACCCGCGACGACATCGCCGAGCGCATCGGCTTCATCCAGAACTCCTCGGGCGCGGTGCCGGGACCGTTCGACTGCTGGCTCGCGCTGCGCGGCACCAAGACGCTGGCGCTGCGCATGCGCCAGCACGACGTCAACGGCCGGCGCGTCGCCGAATGGCTGGACAAGCACCCCCGGGTCGAGCGCGTGTACTATCCGGGGCTCAAGTCCCACCCGCAACACGAGCTCGCGGCGCGGCAGATGAAAGGGTTCGGTGGGATGCTCAGCATCGAGCTCGGCAACACGGCCTTCGCCCGCCGGTTCGTGGAGCGCACGAAGATCTTCGCGCTGGCCGAATCGCTGGGTGGTGTCGAGAGCCTGATCGGGCACCCGGCGTCCATGACGCACGCCAGCGTGCCCGCCGAGATGCGGCGCCGCATGGGGCTGACCGACAGCCTGGTGCGCCTGTCGGTCGGGATCGAAGATGTCGAGGACCTGATCGGCGATTTAGATCAGGCGTTGGCTGATGATTGATGTACGGACGCAGCATGCTGCGCCCCTACTCGAAACACGGGGTTCGCCACACCGTACGTGTGGGAATCCAATCAGGAGATAGGCATGACCCAACCAACGAATAACCTTCCCGCCGCGCGTCCGCGGAAAGTCTTGACCCAGATCGCCCCCGTCTCGTGGGAGCATCCGGCCGACCGCGCCGCGCTGCAGTCGCTGCGCGCGATTCCGGGGTTCGACCAGGTGGTGAAGAAGATCTACGGATTCATCGGCGAGCGCGGCATCCGGCTGCTCTTCCAGGCCGACGCCGTGCGCGTCGGGCCGCAGCAGTTCCCGCGCCTCAACGAGCTGTACACCGATGTGCTGACGACGATGGATTGGGACCCGCGGCCCGATCTGTTCGTATCCCAGACGCCCTTCGTCAACGCCGGCGCCTACGGGATGGACCGCCCCTTCATCGTGATCAACTCGGGGGCGCTGAAGCTGCTCGATGACGACGAAATGCGGACGCTCCTGGGCCACGAGCTGGGCCACGTGATGAGCGGACATGCGCTCTACGTGACCATCCTGATCCTGATCCTCAACTTCAGCTTCTCCACCCTGCCGTTTCTGGCCGGCATCGCGCTGCTGCCGATCCGGATCGCGCTGCTCGAGTGGTTCCGGAAGAGCGAGCTCTCGTCGGATCGCGCGGGGCTGCTCGCCACCCAGGATCCGAACGCCGCCATGCGCATGTATCTCAAGATGGCCGGCGGCGGCGACATGAAGCAGATGGACCTCAACGCCTTCCTCGTGCAGGCCAAGGAGTACGAGGAGTCCGGCGGGCCGCTCGACCGGATTTTCCAGATCCTGAATACGCTCGACCGCACGCATCCCTTCAACACGCTGCGCGCCGCCGAGCTGCAGCGCTGGATCGAGGCCGGCCACTACGAGCGCATTCTGGGCGGCGAGTACACGCGCCGTGGCCCCGACGCCGACAACCGGCCGATCGACAAGGACATCGATGAGGCACGCGAGCATTATATGAAGGAAGCGAAAGCGGTCGTGAACGACGTGGTGGACTCTGCCAAGCGGGCGGCCCAGGCGTTCTCGGACGCATTCAAGAAGAGGTGAAAGTACTGGTCGTCGGAGGCGGCGGCCGCGAACATGCCCTCTGCTGGGCACTGCGTCGCGACGCCGCCTCTGCCTTTTCCGACGATCTGACGCTGTTTGCCGCGCCGGGCAATCCGGGTACCGCCGCGCTCGGCACCAATCTCCCCATTCCCGCCACCGCCGTCGATCACCTCGTCGGGGCCGTCCTGCGGCACGACATCGACGTCACTATCATCGGTCCGGAGGCGCCGCTCGCCGCCGGCCTGGCGGACCGCCTGCGTGAACAGGAGCGCGCGGTGTTCGGCCCGTCGGCCGCCGCAGCGCAGCTCGAGTCGTCCAAGGCATACGCGAAAGAAGTGATGCGCCGGGCAGGCGTCGCCACCGCGGCGAGCGCGAGCTTCATCGAGCTGACGCCGGCGCTCGACTACATCGGCAGCCACGCCGAGCCGCTCGTCGTAAAGGCCTCGGGCCTCGCGGCCGGCAAGGGCGCCGTCGTCTGCCAGACGCGCGCGGACGCGGCCGCCGTCGCCCGCGCGATGCTCTCCGGCGCGCTCGGCGACGCCGGCAAGGAGCTCGTGATCGAGGACTTTCTCGAGGGCGAAGAGCTGTCCGTGCTGGCGCTGACGGATGGTGAGCGCGTCGTCATCCTGCCGCCCGCCCAGGATCACAAACGGCTGGGCGAAGACGACACGGGACCGAACACCGGTGGGATGGGCGCCTACTG
>WNGR01002694.1_pt1 | contig 19432 bp, 17 predicted proteins | sample 5407581 | NCBI WGS metagenome assembly WNGR01 (sample SAMN13153383, study PRJNA577476) | soil metagenome | isolation source: 80 cm soil or saprolite under Garry oak tree replicate 2 | place: USA:California | collected 2016-06-15 | reverse complement strand
CGTCCGCAGTACGAAACGGCCACGCCCGACCTGAACACGTGACGTAGGTACCGCTACGCCTCGGCCGACCGGTTCCTTCCAGGCAAGTTCCTCCGGGTAGGCGCGTCCAGTATGCCGCTTTTGACTACGTTGACCGGGCTTGAGGACAAAGCCCAGATCAGCATGGCTGAGGTCGGCGAGCCCGCTGGGTGCAAGGGAGTCGAGCTCGTGCTGCCGGTGTACCATCCCGAGCAGCCGGAGGTCGCTTTGTCCTTGGTGGTCTGTCGCAGCGCGGGACGCTTCCCCTGGTATCTGTTGACCAACGAAGCAGTGACCTGCGAGCAAGAGGCTTGGCAGGTGGCCTTTGCCTCTGTCCGGAGCTTCCACATTGAGCAAACGTGGCGCTACGATAAAAGCGAATTGGCGAACCCTCGTCCACGCTTGTGGTACTGGCAGGAACGGGAGAAGTTGCTCTTGATGGCCACCCTGGCTTATGCCTTTCTGCTGACCCTCTTGGAGCCGTGCTACGACCCCTTGCGCTTCTGGCTCTTGCGCTCCTATTGTCATCGCAGCGGCTGGCATTGCCGCCGAGCCAAAGCTCCGCTCTATCGGCTGCGCAGTGCCCTCTCCCGCTTATGGCAGAAGTATCCACCCAACTTCGCGCTCCTAGGGCAACGACGATTGCCAAACGTGCAACTCCTGAGCGCTTAAGGCCACGCTCACAGGAGGTCAACCTCTTCTCCCGCTGGATCAGGAGGGGTGCAACATCAAGGCTCCTCGCCCACAATGAGCAGCCTCTAGGGGACGCTGTCTCGTTTTCTCCAGGAAAAGACGGAACAGCTGATTCTTTGCTCATCTCGCCCAGGCCAGCGGTGAACGAGGATGGGTGAAAGCCCTTCCTTTTCTTTTGCTTTCCCTTTGGAAAGGGAGGTAACCTCACCACAGATGAGATTACCTCCCTTTTCTCCTCTCCTTTTTCCCTCTCCCTTAGCTCATCCGTCAAAATTCGGGATGACTCATGTTTCTCTCCTTCTTTGGCCGCCGCAGGGGGCCAGTCTTAGCTGAGCAGGACAACTTGTGAGAAACCCTGTTAGTATGCTACTCGTGGGTAAAGTCGTGCACCGATCAAGACCAGCACGGTCGTGATCACAAACAAGATGAGAAAATCCCAACCGAGGCCGGTAGTACTGGTACCACCGGTAAGCATCATCGTACGCAGCGCGTCTACTTCATAGCTCAGCGGGTTGGTATGCGCTATGACTTGCAGCCAGCCGGGCATGATCGCGACCGGGTAGATCGCATTGCTGGCAAAGAAGAGCGGCATCGTCAGCACCTGCCCGATGCCCATGAAGCGCTCGCGCGTTTTTACCAGGCAGGCAATGATGAGCGAGAACGTGGCAAAACACGCAGCTCCCATGATGACCATGACGATCACGCCCAGCAAGTCCAGCGGGTTCCAGTTCATCTGCACGCCCAGCACCAGCGCCAGCAGGTATACGATGATTGCCTGCGTCAGCGCGCGCACCCCCGCCGCCAGCGCCTTGCCGAGCACAAGGGCCGCTCGTGGCGTCGGACTCGCCAGGAACTTGTGAATAATTCCCAGGTCGCGCTCCCAAATAATGGCGATACCCGAAAAGATGGCGATAAAGAGGACGCTCTGGGCCAGGATGCCGGGTGCCATAAAATCCAGGTAGGGCCTCCCGCCGGTGGGAATGGCCCGCACATGACTCAAGACTTCGCCAAAAATCAGCAGCCACAAGGCAGGTTGGATGGCTCGCGTGAACACATCGGTCGGATCGTGCCGCAGTTTACGTGCCTCCAACCCTACAATGGTGAACGTTTTCACAATAAAGCTTTTGATGGCTCCCAAAAAACTCTCTTCGGGGAACTGTTCCCCCTTGCCAATAGCAGTGATACTACCCAACTCGTCGTGCTGTCCGGCGGGTGCGTGCTGTGTCACGATAACTTCCTCCTGTTTCTAGGGTATTGCCGGTATAATAAGCGAACACTTCATCCAAAGTTGCGCCAGCATTGCCACTGGCTTGCTTAAGTTCGGCGGGTGAGCCGAGCGCCATCAAATGGCCCAGGTGCAGAATAGCGATGCGGTCGCACAGGCTGTCCGCCTCCTCCATATAATGGGTGGTCAAACAGATGGTCATACCGGTCTGCTCGCGTAACTGATCAAGGTGATCCCAGACGGCTTTGCGGGCGATCGGGTCAAGCCCGACGGTCGGCTCATCCAGGAAAAGCACCTGCGGCTGGTGCAGCATGGCCTGGCCAACTTCCAGGCGGCGGATCATCCCGCCGGAATACGTACGTACCAGTTTGTTCGCCGCCTCCTCCAGTCCCATCAATGCCAGCACCTCGCGAACCTTGGAGTCCCGCGTCGAACGAGGCAAATCGTACAATTTCGCGAAGACCATCAGATTCTCATAGCCGGTGAGATTGCCATCCGCCGAGAGCGCCTGCGGCACATAGCCAATACGACGCCGCACGGCCATGGGCTGTTTCGTGACATCATAGCCGACAACTGATGCCTGGCCACCGGTTGGCGGCAACAGCGTGGTCAGAATCTTGATGATCGTGCTTTTGCCCGCTCCATTAGGGCCGAGCAACCCGAAGACTTCCCCTCGGCTCACCGAAAAGCTGACCCAGTCAACGGCAATATTTTCACCAAAGCGTTTGACAAGGTCAACGACCTCGATCATTGGTGACGATTGTTCCATCACGCTTCTCCTCCATCATGAGATTTAAATCATCACAGTGGGAAGTGGCTCCCCGGCGCCCTCCAGGAGGCGCTCAAGCAAATGTTGCAGCATCTCTTGCTCATCATGCTCAAGAGTTGCGAGCCATTGTACAACAATCTCCCGGCGTCGCTGGTGCCATGCTTCCACTTGTTTGTGGCCCTGGGTGGTAAGCATCACGCGCACCATGCGCTCATCGTCGCTCTGGCGCTCGCGTGTCACCAGCCCGGCCTTTTCCAGGCGTTTGCAAGCAGTTGTAACGGAACTGCCGGTGACGCCAAGCGCTTCGGCCAGTTCGCCAACGCTGAGCGCGTTTTTTCGACGCAGGAGCCGTAGTAACCAGTACTGCTCAGGCGTAATCTCCCCGCGGTGAACAGGGTGCGAGGCGCGGCGAATAAGATGATAGAGGGCCAATATATCATCGACCAGGTGATCCATACGCATTCCTCCATTATTCTCAACACTTTTGTCCAATAAGTAAGATACTTTATACGTAATTATATTGATCGTAAAGATAATTTGTCAAGGAAATGCAGCTGCCCCTATTGTAGTTCAGCTAAAAAAATGGCATACTTGAAGAGGGATAGTGGTTGCTTGCCTGTGTATTTTCAAGTCAATTGTTGAAAGGAATCGAGGAGATATCATGCTCACAGGGCAAATCCTGCTTCAACTCGTAGTTATCCTGGTTGTGGTACAAATATTTGGTTACCTGTGTGGGCGCATTGGTCAGCTATGGGTGATAGGCGAAATCCTGGCAGGGCTGGCGTTAGGTCCGTCATTGCTAGGAGCTTTTTGGCCTGGTCTAAAAATCCAGTTATTTCCAGCCGCTGCACTCCCAACGCTGCAAACGCTGGGCGATATCGGTCTCGTGCTCTATATGTTCTCATTAGGTGCGCGCCTGGACACGCACCTCATGCTTCGCCAGAGCCATACAGCAATAGTGACATCGATAAGCACGATTCTCCTCCCACTGCTTTTAGGCGCTTTGCTAGGTTTCTTCCTCTATCCTGGCCTGGCCGGGCAGCACGCAAATCTCGTTTCGTTCATACTTCTCGTTGGAACGGCGATGGCGGTCACAGCATTTCCCGTGCTTGCACGCCTCCTAGCCGAGAAGGATATGCTGGGTACCAGGGTCGGAATGCTTGCCTTGACGTGTGCTGCCATAGACGATGTCATAGCATGGTGCCTGCTCGCTACAGTCGTTGCTCTCATTCATGCCAGGGGCTTAACTTCGTTGCTACTGACCATTGGTCTCACGATACTCTTTATTGGCTTCATGCTGGGGATGCTACGGCCATTGCTTGCTTATGCTGACAGGAGCATTCAATCGAAGCAGGTGCTTGTGGCTCTCAGTATCATCCTGCTCTTGCTCTCGGCATACGCGACTAATGCTATTGGTATCCACCCTGTCTTTGGTGCGTTCTTGATGGGGATCATCCTGCCACGCAGAACTGTCTTCATCGAGCAAGTACGCAGTCTCGATCAGGTCAATAATTTGCTCTTCCTCCCTCTCTTCTTTGTTTATAGTGGTTTGCGCACGCAAATCGGCCTCATTAGCGCTCCGGCTCTCTGGCTTATCTGCCTGCTCGTGCTGGCTGTCGCTTGCGCAGGGAAGATCCTGAGTGGCTCCCTCTCCGTTCGTTGGATGGGAGAGTCATGGCGAGAGTCGCTTAGCCTTGGAGTCTTGATGAACACACGGGGGCTTGTCGACTTGATTGTTCTCAATATCGGCCTGGACCTGGGTGTACTCTCACCAACGCTCTTTGCCATGCTGGTGATCATGGCAATCGTGACGACAATGATGGCTTCGCCACTCTTACCTTTGTTGGGATACCGGCAAAAGAGTTCGCAAGATACAGGCCAGGAAATCGACAATATCAAACAAGAACAGTTTCGTGATGCTTAGCTTCTTACAACGCACGATACAGTTTTCATATTGCTGAACTTGCAATTTCTCGCGTTTTGCGTAATGATATTCATCAATAAAGGACTGTGAACAAAGCAGTCAGGGTTACCAGCAGTAGCTCGGAAAGGAGAATTGTACACCAATCTCAGCCCTTTTACGTGTCATCTAGTAGACGTTATACAGGTACCTATACGAGAGAGCTGATTATAGCACCTCTGTTCAACGCCTTTCTTGAGAGGTCTTTAGAGTACCTCCGATTTTTCACGGAAGATCAAGAGGCATGGAAATTCAGTAGGCATGAGAGGTCAACGAGAACTTATACGTATTTTATTCATACGTAGTTCCTGTTATCTACGTTAGTTGATTTCCGATCCGAAGGAGGATTAGACATGGTTCCTGAACAGCGTGAAGCCCTCGACGAAATTGTTGTCAAGATACGCGCCGGGCGTATCACTCGTCGCACATTCCTCGAACGTGCCATTGCCCTTGGTCTGACCAGCAGCGTGGCAGGTTCGCTCCTCGAAGCCTGCGGCGGCGGCGGTGGTGGAAGCAGCGGTCCCACCACCATTGTCTGGCAGACTGAGAATGATACCTCGGGTACTTACCCCGCACTTGTAGATGCCTACAATAAGAGCAACAAGGACAATGTCCATGTTACCTGGCACAATGGTCCATCCAGCACTGATACTATGCTCACCATCTATGATAATACGCTGCGTGCCCGTAGTGGCAGTATTGATGTGATGTCAATAGATGTTGTCTACCCGGCCGAATTCGCCTCCAACGGCTGGATACTGGATCTTACCAGCAAATGGCCTGCAAGCGACCGCGCAAACTACCTTCAAGGACCAATTCTGTCCTGTACCTACCAGGGCAAAGTCGTGGCCGCGCCACTCCGTACAGACCTGGGTGTCCTGTACTATCGTACTGACATCATCTCCACGCCTCCAAACACCTTTGAAAACCTGACGAGCCTGGCCAAGAGCAATGCCTCCAAGACCAAGTACGGGTATGTCTGGCAGGGATCACAGTACGAGGGATTGGTGTGTGACTTTGTTGAGGTTCTGGCTGGTTACGGCGGAACGGTACTCGATCCTAGCGATTCGAAGAAAGTGACCATCAACAGCCCACAGGGAGTACAGGCACTCACCGAGATGGTCAGCTGGGTTGGGACGATCTCGCCTAAGTCTGTCACCACGTTTACGGAGGAGCCAAGCCGCCAGGCCTTCCAGAACGGTGATGCTATCTTCATGCGCAACTGGCCCTACGCCTACTCTCTGGGGAACGCCTCCGGCTCAAAGGTCGCCGGCAAGTTTGATATCCATGCTATGCCCTATGGCGGAAGCAACACGGTCGGACATTCTTGCGTGGGCGGCTGGAATATGGCCATCAATGCCTTCTCCAAGAATCCTGATGCCTCGTGGAGTTTTATCAAGTATATGCTCGGTCCAGATGCGCAGAAACAGTTAGCGATTAAGGGTTCGTTTACCCCTGCCTTAAAGAGTGTCTACGACGATACCGACGTGAAGGCGAAGCAGCCGCTCTTCACCAAATTGGCGCCCATCCTGCAAAATGCTTTGCCACGGCCGGTCTCTGCCGTCTACCCAGACCTGTCGAATATCATTCAGACCCACGTTCACCAGGCGCTCACAAAGGCGGCCACTCCTACCGACGCGCTGAGCGCTCTGCAGACGCAACTACAAGCGCTCGTATCGAAGTAGTGTTTCGTAGCTTTGTTACACTAGAGTGAAAGCATGAGGCAGCCTCTAGCAAAGGTTGCCTCACCGGCCTGAACCTTCAGGTGGATTACTTGCTGATATCCTGTTATTTTTGAAGTAGAACATAGGGAAGGGGAAAAGCGTCATGGCGACTACGACACAAGCGGCTGCTCTACCTGTACATAAACCAAGCCTGCGCGAGCGCTTAGATATGGGTAGTGGCACATTGCCTTATTTCCTGGTAGCTCCCACCATCATCATTATTGCGCTGGTGGCCGTCTATCCTATCCTAGATTCGATCCGTCTCAGTCTCCTCGATAATCCATTGGTACCGTCTGGCGCGACGTTTGTTGGCTTACGCAACTACCTCCAGGTCATCGGGGATCCGGCTTTCCGCGGCTCAATTGGGTTAACGCTCGTCTTCAGCGTGGCCAGCGTGGCACTGGAGACTCTCGTGGGCTTTGCCGTCGCTATGCTGATGAATCAAATATTTCCAGGCCGCGGCCTGGTACGCACGGCCATTCTGATTCCTTTCGCATTTCCGACCATTGTCTCCGGGAGTATCTGGGCAACGATGTTTAACGCCCAGAACGGCATCCTGACCTACTTGATGCAGGTAACGCATATTCTGGCGCCAGGAGATTCCTTACTGCGAACGCCCAGTGGCCTGGTGACTGCTGCGGTCATCATCGATGTCTGGAAAACAACGCCATTTATGGCACTCCTGTTGCTCGCTGGTCTGCAAGTCATTCCTGGCGAGCTCTACGAGGCTGCAGGGGTGGATGGCAGCAATCGCTGGCAGCAGTTCTGGACGATCACCTTGCCCATGCTCAGGAGTGCGCTGTTGATTGCCCTCATGTTCCGTCTCCTGGACGCTCTGCGCGCCTTTGACCTGTTCTACGTACTCACAGGCGGTGGGCGTGAGATCCAGACAATGGCCCTGTACTCGTATGCGAACATGTTTCAGGGTACGACCATAGACTTCGCTCCTGGAGTTGCAGCCGCTGTCATCCTATTTCTCATTTGTGCCGTCGTAGCACTTGTCATCGTCTCGATGACGCGTATCAGCCAGAACTAGTACACGTCTACAGAAAGGGAGGTATCTCATGGCAGTACGACAACAAGCCGTCCCCTCGGCACAGGCAAGGGCTGTTGGCACAACACCACGGCGACGAACCAACTGGGGAGCAATCGGTCGCTATATTGCGGTAGCAGTGGTGCTCTTCATTGCGCTTGCCCCATTCTATTGGACAGCGATCACCTCGATCAAGGTCGATTCAGAAATCAACACTTCGCCGCCCACCATCGTCCCACACACGTTCACCACAAAAAACTATGTGGGAGCCCTGGAAAGCAATCAGCCGGCTTTTGCCAAAGATCTGTTGAATAGCACGATTGTGGCGATTTCGACGACAATCCTGGCTTTGGCCTTCGGTTCGATCTGTGCGTATGCCATCGCGCGCACGAAATTCAGGGGAAAAGGAGGTGTCCTGGGAATTATACTCTCGGTCCAGATGTTCCCGCTCATTGCCCTGGTAGGGCCGCTCTACGTATTTTTTACCAGCAGCATCAATGTCTATAATACGTATGTCGCGCTGATCATCCCCTACCTGGTCATTTCCTTGCCCGTCACGGTTTACTTCTTGACTTCGTTTTTCCGTGATTTGCCCCCGGATCTTGAAGAGGCGGCATTAGTTGACGGTACCACGCGCATGGGTGCATTATGGCGCATAGTGTTGCCACTGACTGCACCAGGAGTCTTTACCACCGCGATTCTTTCGTTCATCACTGTCTGGAACGACTTCCTTTTCGGTTTGACCATGACGGCAGACTCAAATGCACAGACGGTGACGGTGGCTATTCCGCTCTTTAACGGAGAGCATCAGATAGCCTTTGGTGAGGTCAGTGCAGCCGCGATCATCGTGACCATTCCAATTGTGATTATGGTGCTGTTCTTGCAGCGGCGCATTGTTTCTGGGTTGACGGCTGGAGCGGTCAAAGGGTAGTGCTCTGTCCATCAGCAATTGAGGGATAGGAACCTGGCGACCACAAGGGATCGCCACTACATTTCACCCATCAAATCCACGTTGACGAACCACTAGTAAATGGGTAGCCAGAGAAAGGAAATGGCATGTCAACTGAGATTACTACTACCGGGGTTCATCATATCCGGCTGATAGTGACCGATCCTGTGCGTTCCCGCGACTTCTACACCAGCTTGCTTAACTTTACAGTGGCCGCGGAGCTGCCACCAGGGTTTGTGCTCACTAATGGCAACATGCTTTTAGGCGTTACTCCACCCTGGGACGCGAGCCAGGCTATCGCCAATGATCGTTTCAGCCCTCACCGTATCGGGCTGGATCACCTTAGCCTGGGGGTGGCAAACCGCGCCGAACTACACAAGGCAGCAGCCCTTTTCGATGAGCATGGTGTAGAGCACGGAGAAGTGAGGGACCTTCCGCCTTTCGGGATCACCATCCTCAGTTTCAGTGATCCCGACGGCATTCAACTGGAATTGACCGCGCCTCTCGAAAAGTAGCAGGGAGTAGACCCAGCCCAGGCTTATCCATGGCCTGGGCTTTTTTAAGGTTATTGCTGAACCATGATCTCTTTACTCCTCTTCTTTTCCTGGTGATATACTCCTATCAAAAACACTCTTTACCACTTGTAGTGGTATGTTACAGTTCTTTTGACGCGTGGGAGCCTGGCGACCGCAAGGGATCGCCACTACATTTCAGCCGTCAAATCAAGCGTAACAGAGCAGTAGGAGCACATCCATGTCAACACCTATACGCATCCTGGCCGTCGATGTCGGCACAGGCACACAAGATATCCTGCTCTTCGAGAGCGGCAAGACGATAGAGAATTGCTTTAAGATGGTCATGCCATCGCCAACTGTCATCGTTGCCGAGCGCATTAAACGGGCAACGGAGCGTGGTCAACCTGTTTTGTTAACGGGCGTAACCATGGGTGGTGGTCCCAGCCATTGGGCGGCACGCGATCATGCACTGGCCGGCAATGCTGTGGCCGTTACACCTGAAGCCGGGCGCACATTTGATGATGATTTGACGATGGTTGAGCAAATGGGGTTTGAGATTATCGATGAGGCGGAGGCGCCACAGAGGGCGGAGAAACCTGATTGGTTGCACATCGAGTTGCAGGATTTCGATGCTCGTGCGATTATCACTGCTATGCAGGCCTTTGATGTCGATCCCCAGGTGGACGCGCTGGCTATTGCGGCCTTTGATCATGGGGCGGCTCCTCCCGGGATCAGTGATCGTCGTTTTCGCTTTAACTTCATTGCAGAGACGGTGCGCAAAGATCCAACGCCCAGCGCTTTTGCCTATGCTGCCCGGCATACTCCGGCAGATCTGACCCGTTTACGTGCGATTGCGAAGAGTGCGGCGCGTTACCTGGAAATGAGCGGTTCGTCTCCTCGCACTCATCTCTTATTGATGGATACGGGGTCGGCTGCTGTGTTAGGTGCGTTAGAGGATCCGCTGGTGCGGAAGCAGCAGGACAGCCTGTTGTGCAATATTGGTAACTTCCATACACTTGCTTTCCACCTCGTAGGGGGGCGTATCACAGGTATTTTTGAGCACCATACCGGGGAGATCAACCGGGCTCAACTCGAGGATATGCTAGTGAAGCTGGCGCGCGGCACGCTCACGAATGAGGAGGTGTTCGATACGAGCGGTCACGGTGCATTGATACTCGATCGGCCTTCATCCAATGGCAATGCTTTCCCATTTCTGGCAGTCACCGGTCCTCGAAGGGAGATGCTGCGCGGTTCGTCACTGCACCCTTACGAAGCGACGCCTCACGGGGATATGATGCTGGCAGGATGCTTTGGGTTGTTACGTGCGCTGGCGGATCATGAACCAGAGATGGCTCCATTGATCGAGCCGTCGTTGTTAGCCGGCGACTAATATAAATGCAAGTAAATTTCTTATAGACAAAAAAGACATTTTGTACAGGGAATGCTGGAGAAGTTTGCTGCCGGTTGGAATAGGAAGAGAAGTGAAAACCATAATCAGACAAACGCACACACCAGTTGTCGCACTTGCAGTACTATTCGTACTAGGCATACTCTTTAACGCATGCGGGGGAAGTAGTCAAGGCTCAGGACAAACACCGTCCACAACCCCCACCAGTTCTGCGCTAAGTAAGCCAACGCAAGCTGGACCGGTCCCAACAACAACAGAAAATGTCCCAACACCCACTGCAGCAGCATGTGGGACACAGCTTTCAGGAGTGACCTATCTTAGCGTTGACGCAACCGCACAGGCAAGTGCGGGCGGAGGAGGAACCCAGACGCTGCAAAAAGGAGATATGTATGGGGTTATTGTACCTGCTTCTGATGCAGCGCATCCGGTAACGATCCAGATCAACTACTCCACGCACAGCGAGTCCTGTTCGTTTTATAGCACCCGCAGGATTGGCGTTGTCTTCACATCTCCTGAAAACAACGTCTCCCTTGAGGTTGGAGGTAACAATCTGATTGCTGAGCAAATCACACACTCATGCGCGTACCTGACTCAAAACAACCTGACCCAGAATGATCTCGTCTTCTTCGGAGATAAAGAGACAGGCAAGAGTGCATTTTCCTGCTAAAATTTTTAGCAGGAAACGGAATAACTTGCCTTTGTTTCTTTGTTTTCAACTAGTGAGTGTAGGTAAGCTTCTTACTTTTCTTTAGCAGAATCAGATTTTCCTGGTGCACAGGAACGGAGATACCAATTATGCAACAACAATCGACACATCTCACTCCAACCTCAATCCATCCCGATACCGGGATTGGCCTGGTGACGCTACGCGTCGCTAACCTTGATCGTTCTCTCAGCTTTTATGAAGGAGTGTTAGGCTTCCGGCGCATCGAGCTGACTGCCGGGAAAGCTCCCCTCGGCACCCAGGATGGTACACCGCTCCTGGAACTGCAGGAGGTGCCGGGTGCGTCTCCCCAACCACTGCGGTCAACGGGCCTGTATCACGTTGCTATCCTCCTCCCCAGCCGGGCGGATCTCGGACGAATTCTCCTGCGTCTCGCAGAGGCCGGAATCGAGATCGGCCAGGCCGACCACCTGGTCAGCGAAGCCCTCTATCTCTCTGATCCCGACGGCAACGGCCTTGAAATCTACCGGGATCGTCCACGCGCATCGTGGCGTAGGGAGAATGGCATGGTAAAGATGGCGACCGATCCCCTTGATCTCTACTCCCTGGTGGAGGAAGGCAAACGCGACGCGCTTCCCTGGGAAGTGCTCCCAGCTGGGACGCGCATTGGACACATCCATCTGCGAGCGGGCGATATCCCACAGGCCGAACGCTTTTACCACACGATCCTGGGGTTTGACATCACTGCGCGTCTGCCAAGTGCCCTTTTTCTGAGCGCAGGTGGCTACCATCATCATATCGGCCTGAACACCTGGCAATCGCGTGGCGCGGGTCCTGCACCGGAGACTACAGCGGGCCTACAAACGTTCGTGATTGCGCTCCCTAACCAGGATGCACTGGCGGAGGTACGAGCACGCCTTGCTGCTCATGGCATTCCGGTCAATGAGAAGGGAGACGACCTCATAGTGGCTGATCCCTGGCACAATCAGATCAGGTTGATGGTGTAGAAGTCTTTCCATTATGCCAGGTAGGAGGTATACCACTTGTGGAGGATTTTGGATGCCGGGAGCCAGTTTGGCGCAAACAAGGGCATAGACCACGCCCAGAAGAAGATGCCTGAAATGTGTGAATCGCCTATCGCGTAGAGTAGAGCGGCGTTGTATGCTGCCGCTTGTTCGGTCGGATCGACTGGTTCGGCTGCTGCTTGCGCATCTCTATGCCAGGGGAGATAAAGCGCGTACGCGCTATTGCGATAACCGATCTCTGAAATGATCACTGGCTTCTTTACCTCTATCGCAAACGTATCCAAGAGTGTTTTGATTTTTTCACGCCACAACACCGAAATCCTTTCTGGACTGAGTCGTTGTGGCGTATCTGTCAAGGGCACATATAATGAGACACCGATAGCGCTCAAATACGGACTATGCAGCCACACAGGGAGGGGATAATAGAGCGATGACCAGTTGATATCATACGTCAGCGGTCCATGGTAAATCGCATGTATACGCCCGATTAATTGGTTCCACAAGGCTGGCGGCGCTTTCTGGAGAAGTTCGAATTCAGTACCAATGGCCAGTTCGTCTGCTCCAGCTTGTGCCGAGGCGACTACATAAGGCTGGAAGGCTTGCCAATAACTGTCAAACCATGCTTGTGTCTGCTGCTGTGAGGCGAATTGGATGGATCCCGACCAGCTTAAGACGTCTACCTCCTCCACTGATAGGAGGGGAACCACAAAGACATGGTAACCTTTCGCTCGTGCGGCATATATTCCTGCCACCACAGCTTTCACTGTTGGCGTCTGGTCAGTTGTCATCACCCGGGTTGAAAAGATTGACGACTGGTAGAAATTAATGGGCAACTCAATCCAGCCTGCTCCTGTCTGCTCCTGTATGTCTTTGAGTCCGATCTGCCAATTCGGGTCAGCAGTGCTGTAGGCATCAGTTCCCCACTGGGGAAAAACGACTCCAGTTTGAAACTGCGGTCTGAGCGGACGAATCTCTATACCTGGATCTTCGCTTCTCCCGCTGCCCCACGACCCACGCTGGCCTTCCATTCCTCCAGGGGCCTCTAAACCTGACCTGGAATGAATTCGTGCCGAGCGAGAAAAAGGGATGTGCCCGTTGAGTAACAACCACTGCGACAGCACTCCCAACGCCATTAGCACGAACGTTGCTGCGTAGACGCGATACCGGCGGGGCTTCATTGCCAATTCCTTCCGGCTTTTATGCTATGGAATGCCTCCTGTGGCTGTATGCTTCCCTGAACCTTGTTTTCTTGCGCCAGGCTCGGTTTCTGAATCACAAAAAACCCTTGCTTTGGCCATAAGCTATAGAGCACCCCCGCTGCCTCTAGCAGGGCGTACCAAATACTACAGAGGACCAACAGCCAGGATACAACGCGCTTCCATTGGGCCTCTCTCGCCTTTCTTTTTATAAAGGGATGCGAATACCGGGCCTGGACATCGATGCCCTGAAGATAAGCGAGCACAAACGTTGCCCAGGCGAAGTCCGCGGGTATCCGCATCCACGCGAACGGACTGACATGCACAAATAGCGCTACAGCCGCGACCAGGAAAGGGAAAAAGGCCAGTTGCCAGAGCCCGGCAAAGATGCCAAGGCCTATTTTATAGGGAAGGGGTGTTTGCGCATCGCAGAGCACGAAGCGAATTCCCGATAGCCATCGACTCCGCTGCCGCACAAAATCTCTTACGCGTTGAGGCGGCTGCTCATGCAGATAACCGTCTACCCAGACAAAGCGGAAGCCCTTTGCCCATGCTCGCAGCGCCCATGCTGCATCTTCGGTGATTGAGTTGGCCGGGCCAACATCGAAAGAGAGGCGCTTATCATCTACGCCTCGTATCACAATGAAGGAACCGTGGATACCAAACACCGGCCAGCCCAGGGCGTATTGGAGGCGGAATCTCCCCACGTCGTCCGCTGTGCGCAGAGCATCGGCTCCTCGAAAAAACCAGTTTCCCCCCTGGTACAAAATCGCTCCCTGTCCAATCAATCCTGCGGCATGACGCTTCTTGCCATTTTGTTGCCCACGAGTTTCCACTTCAATGGCTCGCCAGATGAAACGATAGAGGCCAGCAAGCATCTCCTCGTCAACGAGGCTCTCCTCGTCAAGATAGATGTACCAGTCCTCGTGCTGTGGGCGTACCTGCTCTTGCAAGTAGGTCAAGGCTCTTGCCTTAAAGCGTGATCGCTCCCTGGTCACGTAATGCGCAGGCACTACATAGATATGCGTCCTATCATCTCCTCTCATGGGAAGAGAAAGAGGGCATTCGCTGACAATCTCGATCCGGTAAGGCCCACTGGTCAAGGGATAACGTTCAAACGCCTGGTGCACAGCAATGATGCTATCACCCAGCACATCGATATTATCCCCTCTCGTGACAAAGCGAAAGACCAGCCTGGCCGGTTTGGGTGGCCCATACGCAAAGAGACCTTGCCGAGCAATAACCGTGGGAACCTCCATGGGCGTTGTGCGTGGACGGGCCACTTCAGCAAAGATGAACCAACCCAGCCAGAGGATAACCGCCAGCGGCACTGGTGCCAGCCAGCTCAGTTCAGCCCATTGCAGGCTTGTTTGCCATATCGAGTGATGAGTTGGAACACGATCAAGAACCGCCTGGATGCGAAGCAGCAGCAGGGAAAGAATGAGCGTGGCACCAAGTAACCAGCAGCGGTAGAACCAGGGAAGAAGGGCGGTGGACACTCCTCGCCTGGCCCGAGAAGCAACGAGGGCTCGACTGGAATCAAGCGGTAGCGGTAAGCCTCTTGCTGGCGCAAGCGGCACTTGCTGTTGCACTTCGAAGGCTCTTTTTCCCATCTGCGGGGTTGGCACATTCCACGGGTGCGGCCCTGCTCCTTCTGAGGAACGTAAATCAACGGAAAAACGAGGCATAGGTTGAGTTGGGTATAGTGACGCTTGCTTCTCTAGAGAGTCTCTTCGCATTTAAGGCCCTTATCTAAAAAGCGAAATTCTTTCGGCTTGAGGATGTGTATAAGCACTTCCACCTGTACCACGTGATCTCCTCTGCGTTGCCACTGAACATACTGTATTCCCATGCTTCGATCTACCAGTCAAGGCCTGATAAACAGTGAAAGATCAGGGCATCATTTACTAAAAGCGTTATATCTAAATTTCTCGATGCAGGAGCCAGGTGAACAACGAAAGGATGCTCTTCCCCCATATCTCTAGAACGCCCCTGATCCTCTTCAGTCACGGAGCATCGTTCTCTGAGGCGGCAATATGACAAAAGTACTGAAGCCAGTATTGACCTCAACAAACAGCAGGGCTCCAGCACTGCTGCCATGCCTCTGAAAGAGGGAGTCTCAGGAAGCTAGCCCTCTCCTGAGTCGAGAGGCCTGAGGTATCTGCCGGTCAACATTTCACAACCAAGCGGACGACATATTCACCATATCTTAACCTTTTCCACAGGATGTTTTTCTGTGACACCTACTATGCTGCTGCCATACATTCACGCTTTTCTATTCACCAAGCGCAAGGAAGGTGTTTTCAATGGAGAGAAGCTCTAACAGGCACAGCGCAGACAGAAAACATACATTTTTCCCATGGAGAACCATCACTTTTTCAGTATTGTCCCTGGCTCTCATCTTCACAGGCGTTATTTTCCTGCTTCCGCGCCGCCAGGAGGTTAGCGCAAGCGCTTCAGGATACACACCAACGTATTTAGGAGACAACGCACGCAGCAACTACAATGGCCAGGAGACTGTTATCAACCCGGCCTCGGCACCCAATTTGAAGCTCCATTGGAGCTACCAGGCGGGGGGATATATCTCGACCAATTATATTACTGATCAACCTGTGGAAGCTAATGGGTTGATCTACTGGGGGTCTTGGGATGGTAACGAACATGCTACCGATCTGAATGGCAAGCAGGTCTGGCAGCAGGGTCTCGGCTACACGTATAGCCAGAAGTGTAACTCGCTCACCGGGATCGCCAGTACGGCGACGGTCGCCTCTGTGATGATCAATGGGAAGTTGACATCGATAGTCTTTGTCGGGGGAGGCAATGGCAATTTCTACGCTTTGAATGCCGCCAATGGATCAATTGTCTGGCAAACGCTCCTGGGGCAATCTCCGAGCAATTTTATCTGGACCTCAGCGGCCGTCTATAATGGCAACGTCTACATTGGAATCTCATCCTTTGGGGATTGTCCGTTGACGCCAGGCAAGCTCTTTGAACTCAATGCCTCCACAGGAGCGTTCCAGCGCACCTTCAATGTCGTACCACCAGGATGCACGGGAGGAGGTATCTGGGGGTCACCGACAATCGATCCCTCAACTGGCCTCCTGTACGTCGCTACCGGTAATGGCGATACCTGTTCCGCGGGCACACCGTTGGCGGATGCACTGCTCGCTCTACACATGCCCAGCCTTTCTCTGGCCGGCTCATGGCAGGTACCTGCTTCACAACAAGTGCTGGGCGATGATTTCGGGTCTACCCCGACACTTTTCAGGGCCACCATCGGGGGCACCACGTACCGGATGGTGGGGATTGTCAACGCGAATGGCACGTACTATGCCTTTTCTCGAGCAGCAATCAGCTCTGGTCCGCTGTGGAGTATCCAGATAGCTGGGATAGGAGAGCGCTGTGGCCCGATCTGTGGAGATGGCAGCATCTCGCCGAGCGCCTGGGACGGAAAAAATCTCTACGTGGCGGGTGGTCAAACGACCATCAGAGGACAGAGTTGTAAGGGGAGTCTGAGTGCCCTCAATCCCTCCACCGGGGCCATCAAGTGGCAAGATTGTTTCAATGATGGGCCCGTGCTCGGCGCTGTCACTGTGGTTCCAGGAGTGGCCGTTGTGGGCGAGGGGAATAGACTGGTTCTGGTGGCCACCTCTGATGGGCATAGTCTCTACTCCTACGCCGATACGCACAGCGGCTCGAACTTCTATGGTGCGGCAACCATCTTGAATGGCGTGCTCTACATCGGCAACTTTGATGGTATTCTTTACGCCTTCGGCACCTGATACAGCTCTGTGGCAAAAAGTAAAATGGACAGACGATCAAGAAACCACAGGAAAGGCGTGATACAATAGCATAGGTTACAGTAAATCGCCCCTTGTCACCAGTCTGCCTGGGGCGCTTCTCTTCTGCTATTGTAGTCTCTGATACAACAAAGGAGCACCGTATGATCAAGCCTTACACTGCCGTCGGACTTATCCCCACTGTGCGTGGAATACGCAAACGCGCTGATATCATGAGAAACATCGAACACCTTACCCACCTCGTCAAAGCCGCGTCATGGCTCTCCAGTCTTGATCTTCCTGTCAGGCTCATTGCCTTCCCCGAAGGAGCATTGCAGGCTTTCAATGATGAGGTACTCGACATCGATCATGTCCAGTTCGCGAGAGAGTGCGCCATCGATATTCCAGGTGAGGAGACCGAAGAACTGGGTAAAATCGCCAAACAGTACAACGCATTCATTATAGCCCAGGCAAAAGCAAAACATCCTGAAATCAAAGATCGGTTCTTCAACGTTGGGTTTATTCTCAATCCAGAAGGTGAGGTGATCTTGCGGCATTACAAGGTCTCGCCGCTTTTTCCCGTTGAGCACTCGGTTTGTCCTCATGATATCTGGGATTGGTGGGTAGACCGGTACGGAAGGAATCTGAATGCCTTCTGGCCGGTGGTGGATACCGAGATTGGGCGTCTGGGCATCATGATGGCAAATGAAGGTTCCTATCCAGAAAATGCCCGCGCCCTGGCGATGAACGGAGCGGAAGTAGTTTACCGCGCTTCTTATCCTCACCCTGCGACCGGCAACGAAATCTTTGAAATCCAGAGCCGCGCGAGAGCGCTTGATAACAACATGTACATTGTTGCCCCCAACATGGGTACTTACTATCTCTTTCCAGAAGAGGATACGCCCATCGATGCTTTCGGTGGCCGCTCCTACATCATCAATTACAAAGGTCAGATCGTTGGGAAACAGGACTATGGCGCGGGCTCGACCTATGTTGGTGGAGTCATTGACATTGAGGCCCTGCGAGACCACCGGGCGCGCGCCCAGTGGGATAATTGGATGAAAGACCTGCGCACCGAACTCTACCAGGTGCTCTACGAGCAGCCTATTTATCCGAAGAACCTCTACCTGGATCGCGAGCCGATGAAGCATGCCGAGTACCGTGAGAAGGTCATTCAAAAGCAGATTGACCTGATGCACGAACGAGGCATCTGGGTCAAACCTGAGAGGTGAACAAATCAGAACAACTGGATTAAGTATGTCATCCTAAAAGTTACGAAGGAGAAACACCCATAGCTGATGAAGTTATCAAAGCGTGTATCGACAGAATATTGCCAGATCATCTGCGTATACTCGCCACCCAGAACGCGGTGAAAGAGAATCCGGCCAATGCCCCGGTCCCAAAAGAATTGACCACCGGCGGCTTTCAAGTTGGCTGGAACAAAGTGCTCTCCGCGACGGACATAGCGTTTATGGGAGCTCTGTATCCATTCGCTTCCAAGAGGTGACATTCGCTTCTAGCCAGGGGGTAATTTCAGAGAATGGGGTCTTTTTTGCCACGGGCTGTGCGACGAGGTGTTTCAGTTGTTGACCGGTTGTTTGGTGGCGAGGTGGACAATCTGGGTGATTGAATACGGGTGACTTTTTCGCGGATCAAGGTAATTTGCGAGTGGACTGCCTGACGAGACTGTTGGAGTTTACGGGCTATCTGGGAGGGGCGCTCGCTATTGACGAGGTAGCGACAAACGGTTTCTTGCTTTTCTGTCAGGTCCACTCCAGGATGTTCAAGGGCTGTTTTGGCCAGGTCTTCCAGTTCACCATACTTACTACGTCTATAATCATCCAGGTCAACGGGAGAGAAGAGCCAGCGGTCAACAACGCGCATACCCGGTATACGTCCTTTTTCCACGAGGTGCATAAAATGCCAGTAACTGAGGTCAAGTTGTTTGGCTGCTTCATGTGTGGTCAACATACCATTGAGGTGTTGCAGGTTGTAGTGTAGTTCATCACCCCTAAGAGCCATCTTGGATACCTTTCTACGGATTGCCGTACTTAGTGGGAGTGCCGGGCAAAGACATAGTTAGCCATCCTGAGTATACCATAGGAGATAGGGGACTGCAAGGCTAAAATTGTAGAGATAACTTCTGATGGTTGCGCTTGTTGACAAGGTGCCCTGCCGACAAGCGCGACCATCGGGATCATGTTATCGTCGTGTTGGGAAGAGATTTTGCAACTTCATGGCGAGCATCATATCGCCAGAAACTTTGAGCTTGCCTGTCATAAAGGCATTCATACCATCAAGTTTGCCTTCGGTGATGGCAAGCCAGTCTTTATCGCTAATGGTGAAGGTAACGTCTGGCTTCTCAACGCCGCCAGGGATAACCTCACCCTGTCCATTGTTGATCTTGAAGGCCCATACTCCAGCCTCGTCTCCTGTAATATTCCATTGGAAGGTTTTGTTCATGCCCGCTGCTG
>WNGR01002692.1_pt1 | contig 19447 bp, 15 predicted proteins | sample 5407581 | NCBI WGS metagenome assembly WNGR01 (sample SAMN13153383, study PRJNA577476) | soil metagenome | isolation source: 80 cm soil or saprolite under Garry oak tree replicate 2 | place: USA:California | collected 2016-06-15 | reverse complement strand
CAAAGCGGAAGATGGGCCGCGTGATGCAGCTTGCGTCCTTCTCCCTCGCGGAGGTCACCTACGCCACGGGCGACATCGCCTATCTCGTACAGGAGCAGGCAAAATCCGCGTCCTTCAAGGTCAGGGCCAAGCAGGAGAACGTTTCGGGCGTCGTGCTTCCCGCTTTTGAGGTCGACCGCGTTCCCGGCACTGGTACGTTACCCTACATCTTATCTCCCGCCTGGCTGACTGACTGACTGACTCCGATGCGGGTGCGTGCACGATCTTTTTAGACTTTAATTTGACTGGCCTCGGGCGAGGCGGTCAGCAGGTGCTGCGCTCAAAGGAGGTGTATGCCAAGGCGGTCGAGACGTTGGTCGAGCTCGCCTCGCTCCAGACGGCGTTCATGATCCTCGACGAGGTCATCCGCGCGACGAATCGCCGGGTGAACGCCATCGAACACGTCGTCATCCCCCGACTTGACAATACGATCAAATACATCATCAGCGAGCTGGACGAGATGGACCGTGAAGAGTTCTTCAGGTGCGTCTACTCGCTTTTTCTACAGCTCACGGATGTGAACGACGCTCGTGGACGATAGACTTAAAAAGGTGCAAGGAAAGAAGAAACGCGATGCTGATGCCGCAGAAGCTAAGAGGAAAGCCGATCTTGCAGCACAGTCACTTGAACCAGGCCCTGAAGTAGCTGCAACGCCGGTAGTTGAGGTACTCGTGGAAGACGAGAGTGCTTCCGTCGATCTTCTGAGCAGCAAGGACAATGATGTTATTTTCTAATCGTAATTATCGCGCGCTTTGAGTTGAGGTTGTTTTACGCTACGCCTTGCTGTATGACCAATGTTGACAATGAAAGTGTACTCATTTGGGGGGCTTAGGAGCCTGATGAATGCCCATGAAATATATCATAGGGTGGGTACATAGGTAATGAGGTTGCTTTTGGAGGAATCGTGAATGAAGACAATGTGAGACAAAGCGACCACCCATGGACCAATCACTTCACGAAAGTCAGTAAGATAACATGATAAGAAAAGCAGTGACCACTAACATCGTCAACAACGTCATCAGACGATTTCGCGGTCTGAGTGCGGTCTTTCCTGTCAAGGATGGCCCGCCTACGATGTCGTTGTTAGACTGAACTCCTGAGACACTGAATGAGCGAACTCACCGGTCCTTGTCCAGCTTGATGTTAATAATGACAACGTTGCTGGGATGAATGCCGATGGGCACGCTCGAACCGTTCGCCTTGTCCCGCTGGACACGGTCTACGTGGATGACCCACTTCTTGCGGTACACCTGGGTGACTTTGCCCTCACGCCCCTTGTACTTTCCTCGGACGATCCGCACCTCGTCATCCTTCCGGACGGGGAGTGACCGTGCCTATCACGGTGATGCTTGTCAGCGTATGTACCGAGTACTGGGGACAAAATATAGCATACGTGATGCTTATTGCGCAACTCCTTTGACAACGACGAAGACATGATTTTGCGGCGGACCGATGATGGCGCGGAGAAGTGCGCCTTGCGCGACTTGCGCCGGGAGGACGAAACGTCTACGGAAATGCGGGAATCAGCACTCTTGTCCCCAGTGTCCCAGGTCCGTATATCGACACCATCCCACCCGTAGACCATCAATCCACCAGAAACTCTCAGCAATAACAGGCATATAACCACTCCACAGCGAGAAAAATGTACACCTGAAGTAAGAACGTTGAAAACTAACCAGGATTGAACTTCATGTTAGTCTTGAGGGCGTTGTTGACGGCGACGACGGAAAACTGGGTTTACGAATGTAGACAGAACCCATATTTGGGTATGCATCACGTGTATGCTTACCCTTTCGGATCACATGACCACTACCCATACATCCACTTACACTCGAACTTACACTCGAACAACGAGTCGAGACATGGCAGACGTTAAACCATCAAAGAGCTTACGACTCAAATTCAAAGGTGAAAAGGTTAAAAAGAAGCGAAGGCACGACGATGACGAGGTCGAACACGGTACGGGCCCGTCCCGTCGGCGGCGCCACGATGCTCAGGACACTCCAAGTCCCGAACAGTGGGTCCACCTGGATAACGCCTCAGAAATCCGAGGCCCGACATTTATCTTCCATCCATCCGACCCGTCTCCCATCTGCGTCTCCTTCGACGCGACGCGCAACCGCATTGCGGTGCACCCACTCGAGAAGCTCGAGGATGGCGGGAGCATCCTGGACCGGACACCCACCGAGGTCTCGCAGGTCTGGGTGACGACTCGTGTTGCCGGGGCGGGAACCATCAACTTGCGCACGGGTACTGGAGAGGGCAAGTTTCTCTCGTGCGACAAGCACGGACTCGTCACGGCTGACCGCGAGGCACGTGGTCCCCAGGAGGAGTGGACACCTGTCGTCCTCGAGGACGGCATGGTCGCGTTCATGAATGTCTATGAGAAATACCTCAGCATCGACGAAGTGGCCGGCGGGCAGCTTGCGCTCCGTGGTGACAGTGATACCGTAGGATTTCAGGAGAGGTTCTATGTCAAGATCCAGAACAAGTACAAGCAAGAGGCGTACGAGGAGGAGAGGAAGAAAGGGGGCGCACTGGACCTACCGTCAATGGACGAAAAGGGTACAAAGTGAGTTCTTCTCACTCTGTCTCCTTCACTTGTCTCAATCGGGCATTCTAGCGCCGTATACCAAGCATGGGGTGCCGGGAGGTCCGTTGTATCAAGGGATGATAAAAAAGAAGTGCGAAAATTGTTTGTGATCACCCGGGTGTCCACTGCTCATGTCCGTATCTAAAGCTTAAACGCGCACGCAAAGAGGGGCGTTTAGCTGAAGCCCTTCTCGATCGCCGCTCCAAATTGAAGAGGTTCGCAACCCATCACCTCCTCACCCATGACTCCACCTAGTTAACTGACTGCGGTCGTTCCAGCGACCGGTTCTGCTAGATCTGATCCTTGGCCATCTCAATCTCTGCCTCCGAAATTCGGACGAATGCCCTGTGCCGCATTTACACCCTTCTTAGTCGTGGTCGAAGTCCAGACAATAGCTTTTCCCTTCCGTCCATGCTCCTTGTCTTTGGTACTCTCTATTGTGTGACAACCTATCACTCGGCCCTTCTGGGTGCCAATCTGTTTTCCGGTGCTCGCTAACACATGAAATGATGTCAGGTCGTCAGAGGGGGCCCTCGACCGCGATTTCTGTGTACGTGTAGCTCAGAATTGCAACATCGTGACTGTCTCGTCTCGCGCGGATGACGTCTTGATCACTTCCTTCCTCGTTGTTCTCGGCCCGGCCCGTTAAGTGAATCGTTGGAGCTATCACCGTGTCAGGTGCTTCGACAGAAGATAAGCTACTTTCCACTTAGAGCTACCGTGCAAGGACTTTCGGACACGGGGACGTTAGTCAACGCACAACACCGATGGCATCGATCCACGCATGTCCGTTTCTGTTTCCTCCTCGATCCGAAGATGCTTGTGCGACCATTCGGTACGCGAAAGCCGTCAAGCGTTCTCTGCCTGATACCCCGTGTTTTTTTTTTCGATATCACACGGAGCGTAATTGCTGATAGATCCGCAGTTACGCAACAAGTGATCGACGATAGCAAAACAATCGAAAATCCAATCAGGCGTAATCCTCGAAGCTTGGCTAGTCCTAAGCGAGCACTGGATCTCCCGCGTATTCCAAGCGGCGATATCGCAGCGTCCATTTAGCCCCAGTCGAGAGTGCGCAACTGATACTTGGTATGTCTCGTGGTCCCGAGTCGAATAATTAATGGTTTTAAGGGGATCGCCGTCTGATTAGAGTGTGTGAAATTTGGTATCGAGTACTAACACTATATCTCGCGGCAGCTGACCCCCTCCTCTCGGATCTGATTCCGGATAACAAAATGGTACGTGGTGAACCGCGCATTTTAGCTGACGTACGGTCCAATGTCTCGTGCTGATACAGGACACCCCGGGCGGTGCTTCTCCCGTAATGACCCTGGGTTACAAGCTGGAACAATCACGGAACATACAGTGTATCGACCTAAACGCACCTTCATGACTTTTTAGTGTGCATGATCGACCGGCTGCTGATTTTTCTGGAATAAGTTCGACGGGAATGACCTATAATGTAAGGGCGTGTCCGCCTCCGGCCTCGTATGTATCACCTTGGCTGCTGATCGGATGACAAAGCGCACTTTGAACATCACGCTGTGTCTTGTGAGGTAATGTATTCTATTAAAAATTTCACGCAGCGCACAATCAACAGTCTGTGGACCACATTGTTTATGGCGTGTACCACGGCGTGCGTCGAACGCGCGCCATCTGTCATGTATGCATGGAAGTGCTAAGAGGCTTCCCGGGCTCCTTGACTAGCCGCTGGCACAGAAACCTGGGTTCTGGGCACGGAGGCTTTTCCACTTTCCTGGTTTTCCACGACGTAAACTCGACTATGTGGACTGCTGCATACCTTCGTGCACTGCGACTCAACTACAGAACGCTCTGATACTGCGCTGAGGCTTTGAATCCTTCTGCAGTGCCAGTTGGCAATGACACTAATCTTTTGACGCGGTACCATAACAACATGCCTGTCCAGCAGGGATAACAAGTGCGCCGCAATTCCTGTGGCGCTCTCTTCACAGGAGTTCACTCAATACATTACCTCTAACCCGGTCCGCACCGCCGTGTTATCGATTATGCAGTATTTCCTCCGTCGTTGATAGGGTGCAGGTTGAAGTTTCTCCATCACAGTCACAACCTTGGCCGCAAAGCACGCGCAACACTGTTCGCCTTTCAATGTGGAACGACTCTAGCGCGCGAAAAAAAAGTGGAGCCAGGGGAGTGGGTACGGATCATGAACCCCAATCCTCTGGGGAAAAACGTTGATCGAATAGTTGATCGCATCAACTCATTGGCTTTCCTGGACAAGGAAGGAGATGGCGTGCACTCCAGACAATCGACGATAGAGACTTTATGTCCCCGACGGCGTGCCATTGTGACATTGTCCTGTACCCTATTGTCGTCACACAACCCCACTGGCAAGAGCCTCAAAATTAAACTGCGTGAGCCGCTGCTTTTGTAGCACCGGAGGGTCGAGAGACATGTCACGGTGAAGTTGGCTCGCTAGGGGTTCGACGGCGTAGAGGAGACCTTAGGATGCGGAGCGCGCTGCGAGAGGCCTCGTGCGAATTTTAGCGCGAATCAGTCGGTACCTCAACTGTGGACTTGACACAGCGCCGCATGGTGATAGAACAACCTCTGCCCCCTTAGTTACTTACGGAACCTCACCTCCACAGTATATATGGTTCTGTTCGAATGACATGCTCGATAAGCAGACAGGGTCGTGGCGGCAAGCCAGTGGGAAGAAGGCGCCTAGGTGCGGATGCCTTCCATGCTCCACGGTCGAATACAATAGCACGTGTTGCAATAAGTTTATAATAGTTATTCATTTATGAGGGCCGAATAAGCGCTGGATTCTGATCGCGCCGTGGTGGGGAAACGCCAGTTCTCCTCACGTCACTGGCCACCTCAATTGAAAGCAAAGTCGGATCGCGCGGCGGGCGAAAATGCACAGGCGATGGTTCTGCTCGTGTGCCTGTCGTAGCCAATGTAGATCTAGAGGCGGGCACCCAGATGTTCGTTCCGTAAAGTCATTCCGAAGCTAGTCCGAATCCTTCTTCTCCCAACTGCGGGCCTGTGGCAAACGCGGTCGACTCAAGGGTCGACTGTCAGTGGGAAATCGGATATGGTAAAGTGGCCGCTCTCGCCAACTCTGCTACACCTACGATATCGCTAAGGTCAATGGTGATTGATGCCAACAATCGTTTCGATAGTCTGCACTACCGGTATCTTTACTTCACTTCTTCCAGCCAGAGCATTATTATATTATCCCGTGGACAAACGTAGGTTCGAGCAATCGATGGCCGTGGTTGTACATGCCAACCATCTTCGGTGGCGCATCTGTCCAGTTATACGCCCGCGGGTGATTGCGGTCCTTAATATCGTGTGTATATCTCGCCACAGAGGTAAGCGCTGCGAGGGCCACTGCCCAGGGTGGACTCGGTGGGGGCTCGGAAATATCCCGCTGTCAATCGACGCAAGCCACGTGTAATCGGGCTTAAGCAGACCGTATCGTTAAGTCGTAACGCGCCGAGCGTCCAAGAAGAGACTGTTATGCGGATGGATCTTATGCCTTATTCGTGCTCGCCGCATTCAATTGCTGTTTCTTCAATTCAGTGACGGCGCTTATTCGGTCAGCCCACAGCCAAAACAAGAAATGCGGGCCAAACACCAGCAAATTCGGTCACGAACCGCAAGTTGGAACACACCACCAAGTCGAGCCGAGCGTTCGTGAATTTATCTCATTCAAACCTCTTGCGACAGAAGCTTCTTCAGTCAAGATGGGTCGCCTCGCAGAGATGCAACGCAAGCTGTTAGAGGTACGCAGGTGCCAAGGAGTGACCGTCCTTGTCCCGCTTGGATTGACGCGACTTTCGTTTTTCCCAGCAAATGATGGGTCCCGAGGCTATGGGTATCGCGACTGTTAACTTAGTTTGGTCAGATGAGAAAGTTTGCCGCAACTTCCTTTGTGGAACCTGCCCGCACACGCTATTCACCAACACCGTATGGTTTCTCCCAGTTTGTGGTCCTAGGCCCCTGACAACGCGATTCTCCGTCGCAGAAAATGGACCTCGGGGCATGCCCAAAGTCACACACCGAACGCTTGAAGACTGAGTTTCTCACTGCCCGCGAAGCCAACCCTAGCGACCCTATCTTCGCCAAATTCCAGACGGAATACGAGAACAACATTTTTGCCTTTGTGGACGAATGCGACCGCCGCATTCGAACCGCGCAGAGGCGGCTGGAAAAAACGCCCGAGGAAAACGCCAAAACGACAAACCTTGTCCGTTAACCTCTCCCTTTCCTATACGCCACAGCCTGGCACTAACATCGGCGCGTGCTTCCAGATGCGTGAGATTGCTGAGATAGAGCTGGCTATTCAAGGCGGAACGGAGAAGATTGAGGCATTTGGTATGTTGTTCACCACGCTTTTTTGGTACGCACGAAGGCTTAGTCTGTTCAGGCGAACAGGGTAAGGTAGAAGAGTCGATGAAGGAGATGGCAGCCATAGAGGCATTGAAGAGCGAGAAGGCGGATAAAGAGGTGGGTCCGTGACTGCCGCGGCAAGTGCTCGTAAATTGATCCGGTTACTTTCCCCTTTTTAGCGCGATCTCCAACAACTTACAGACACGTCGGGTGCGTCTGGCCATCAAAAGTTGCGCGTGTGCGATGTGTGCGGCGCCTACCTCTCCGTGCTGGACTCTGACCGTCGGTTGGCGGACCACTTCGGAGGCAAAGTAATCATTCCTGGCACTCGCCTGGTTACTCTCATATACTCATTCGCCATTACAGATGCACCTGGGGTACCATGAACTGAGGAATATGTTGACCAAGTTCCGGGAGGAGCGGGAAAAGCGCAAAACGCAAGCTGCTCCGCCACCCGCGCCTAGTAGCGGCGGTTCCACTGGGCGAGGCGGTGAGCATCGTTCCTCTCGCGACGATCATCGAGATCGAGACCGCGAACGCGACCGTGATCGTGGGTACTCGGAGCGACATTCGTCATCCCGTTACGAGTACGTTGTATGATATCTACTCGGTTCGCTTATTGCTTACCGGCTTTCGCAGTGATCGGCGTCGGGATCGTTCGAGGTCACCACGAAGGCGGTATTAAGTGATGTGGTAGCTACTTTCCTAATTGTGGATTGGGCTTGCAACCGTACGGCCAACGAAATTCTAGTGTTTTTTTTTCGACAAGATAGGGAAGCTAAAGTGACGGTCGGTTTGATTGCTTTCGTAATGTGATCTTGCAAGTGTGCACGGACATCGCCTCGCCACATCGGGGCACGGACCCGAACTAACTAATGCCTCGTCGTTGCTGGCATGCAAAATGTCGCATGGGACGGGACGTCAACATGTGCATGCCCGAGCAGACCCGATCTGAGTGATCTGTGCAGAATGGAGAAGCGCAATTTCTTCGAAGTCACGATCCTGTGGAAGCGAGTGCGCCCAGCCCGAACGGCCGGTTCATAACTTATCTTAGCTTGGGAGGGTTACGCGAGGACCCATTTAACCTTTAGCCATCAAATATATATTTAATTCTGTAAATGGTTACTCGGTCGATAGAAATTGGCGATAGGGGATTCGGGGGCTGGCCCTGAGCGAATTTAGCCTGGGCGGAGAAGGGGAAAGGAAGAAAGGGAAAGGAAGGGAAGGTGGCGTAGCACTGAGTTGCGCAGCTGACAGAGGTTGCCAGCGTTTAAGAAGTAATAATTGTATGTGAGGGAGTGGAGGTACCTGTGACCTGGCCTTTTGACTTGACCCTGATCAAGGATCAAGCCCAAGTAGAGCGTGCTGTCTCAAGCGAGGCAGAGGGAAAGGGAACCATCCCAGTCGAGTCGAGAATACCGAGACATAATACTCATTCATCCGGCGTCTGTCCGTCTGTCTGTCTCTTTTTTTTTTCTTTTCGTTCCCATCAACATTTCATTTCGTTCTTTCTTACCTCTTTCGCCGTTCTGTCGCTCTCAGGCCGTCAGACTTTGAATTGAACGAGAGATCTAGTGTAACGTCGTGAGCGTCACCGAGGAATTGCCATTCGCGTACGATCTTATTCGGTGATTTTTATCCATCCGCCCTCGTCCGTCTGTCACTTCACCGTCCGTCCTTTTCTCTTCCCCGCTGTCTTTCAAGTCCCTCCACAAACTCACAAACCCACTCTCTCGCTCACTCTCACCCACTCACCCACTCTGTTCCCCCTATCGTCCTATCCTTCTCCCTCCAACTTGAAACCCTGCCTCCACCATCAAGGTCACACTCACATTGCTACGCTGAACCCATTCGTATAAGGGTCAAGGCTCGCTTCGTTTCTTAGGCTGCAGCCTGTCCTCTTCTACCTATGGACCCTCTCGGGCACGATGGTCCTCCTGATGGACAGTATCAGCATATAACTGTCGACCCGCTCATAACTTCCATTCCGTCGTCCGATCCCATTTCCTCATACCTCCCCGTCGTCGGCTCCCCCTTGACTGATACGAACCTCCCCACCACCCACACTGTCTCCTCTTTCTCGGACACTATCGACCCCGCCTCTACCATTGCCGTTCCACCGGAAGTCGCGCACCATTCTGATCCCCGCCATATGGACATTTCGCCTGTTGAGGTCGTCCATCAGCCTGCCTTACACCATGACCCGGTCCCCCCTCCTGGGTCCATTGCCGCGTTTCAGCCTCCGTTATGTGACACCTTCCCAACCGAGCAGGCTTTTGATGTCCCGAGACCCTCCCAGTCCTCCCCGGCGGCGACCTCCGTTTCCAGTTTCACATCCCACTCTTCCTCCCCGGCCATTCCGGGCCTGAGTCCCGCTTATACATCAAACCATTCGGCTTCCATCGCATCCGCCATGGACAATATGGGCATTCCGGGCCGTAGCCGCTCCGGGTCGGCTGCATCTCCCTGCCGTTTCGTGGGCAGCAGCTCAGACCTCACTTTTCCGTCTGTCACCAGCACCGGCACCCCGACGTCGAATAAGGGATCGGGTTTTCGCCTCCAACTGAATGAATACGATGCCAGCCCTCCGGCGGAGGAAGTGCAATCTCCCGATATAGCTGCCCCCCCAATGATGCTGGTCGACAACGTGTTAAAAGAGTCTGTCTTGTAGTTCCTGTCATCTCTCCAACGTTTTCTAAGCAGTCATGTAGCATCATGCAAACCGCAAACCAAGCACGCGCCGATTGCAGTGCAGGCCAAACTGCGGATGCGGGCGCCAAAGTCGATCAGATCAGGATGGCCGTTGCCTTTGTGTCTGACTTGATTGCCGCCACGAGGTTGACTGATGGGCCCAGCCCACCGAGTGATAAGTCTTCGCCTCCTGTTGCCTCTGCTGTTCGTGCCTCTCCCCCAAACGTAGGGGGGTCTGGAGCAGGTCTAACATTCGCCCCCTTCCTTCCAAATGGCGATTTTCACTCACAGGACGGCTTAGGTCCCTCCGATCATGAGTCGAGGAAGCGGTGTGCGTCGTCCATGAACGAGGACGATAGGGTAATAAAGGTAATGAAGATGGAGCCACTTGACGACATTTCACAACCCTCGCTGTCATCATCGTCCTTTCCCTTCCCCGCCTCTGTGGGTCCAGGTCCTGGAGGTGTCATGAACTCGCATTCTGCCCCCTTTTCTTCAAATCCGCCTTCTAGTCCTCCATCACGCCCTAACAGCTCAGGTGGCTTGCCCATGCATCAGTTGAACATGTATCGGCGATCGTTACCGTCCTCCATTCCCATCGGTTTTACTCCGCTCAACGTAGCAGCTGCCAATGGGCACGCACCACCTGACTTTACGCCTCCTGCCTCAGCCGCGCATACCCCAGTTTCCGGTCATGTGACGACCTTTGGTCACCCCCCAGAACCGTGGAGGGAACATCCAGCGCCCTTTACTTCTTCACATCGACACACACTATCTAGCGGTCATCTTGATGGGGATGTTGACATGAAAAATATTATCCTCGGCGCCTCCCCTGCATTCGCGTCGCCTGCCGCGGTCTTTCCATCGCCTCCCGGTTCAGCACCGCTCGCTACACCGCCCGCGGCCACCGTCGTGCCTGCAATGCTCCAAAGTGCCGCGCGTGCCTCCCGCTCTAATTCGCTCTCTAATCAACCACCTAACGACTCACTCGTGTTCGGCGTATCGGTCTCGGAGGTGACGATAGACGAACGGGCAGAGTACCAGGCTGGTGTATCTCGTCCCGATACGGGGTTCTCACGCTCCCTTAGCCCCGCCTCATCGCCAGAAGATGACGACGAGCACGATTCCGACACGGGTTCACCCAGCCATTCGCGTTATCGTGGACGAAACGGTAGCGTTTCAGACGTAAACCATCAGTTCTCTCGTCAGCCTTCCCGCAGGGCGCTCGTGAATCAGTCATCTACGGACAACTTCGGTCAGGGTATGGGTGCTAACGGCAGCAACCATAGTAATGAGGTCCCACAGGAGTATCGTGCTGAGGTGGATCGGATCTTCTTCGAGTTTTTGAACAGAATATGTTCAAATTGTCAGTGGGCACGCCCTCAGATGTAATGTGCGCTAACCACTTGTCTTTTCCGAACAGTGGAAGCTACCGACGCAAAGGGCGAGCCAATACACCAGACCCTGATGGCAAAGAAGATGCAGCGCTTAGACGAGTCACCTGATTTCCGACCATTCAAATTCCGCATTCAGGCGTTTACGAACGCCTTCTTGGAGGAGGTGGGTCGCTTGTGCGCTCCGCGGAGCTTCCCTATTCCCGGATTCACCTTTTATTAATTTTAGCTCGCGCGGCAAGGATATCCTGAGGATAAAATACCCATGAAAAAGGTAACGCAAATTGCCGGACATGATCCGGCCATATCTGACGACGCGCGTGTCCGTAGATTCGGAACTATCTTTGGAACTCGCCTTATATCTCGCGTTTCAATGAAGACGGGAAGAAGGCGAAATCAAAGGGGAATCACATCTGGAACATTGAAGCTAAAAAAACTGGCGAGGGTGGATGGACTTTCCGTCCATTCCAGCGCCGTCTCGCGGGCGTCCCACCTGGCGTGGCGTACGTCGGCCTTCGTTGGACATGGACACCGCGAATCTGGGATCCGCAAGCATCCCGAAACAATTTACACGTCACTTATACCTCCCCCTCACTGCCACCCTGGCTTTTGTGGCACGAAGATCAATATCTGACAGGTATACCCACGTCAGACGCACAGAGCTGCGATGTCACAGTAGAGGCACGGGTAAGTCGGGGTTGTGTGGGGTTTGCAACTCTTCGCCAATTGTCTTGCTCCATCAGTTCATGCAAGACGGGAAAGAAGAATTCCTCGCTCAGACTGTACACATTACAATCGCGCCCGTGACGAACGTGGACACCTCGTTCTCTAGCACGTCGCGGCGCCCGTCGCTTGTCGAGTCTCGCAGGATTAGCGACACGATTGTTCCACAGACGTCTCCCTCACGGTGAGCTGTTTGCGGTCTAGGTCCCAGCTGTCCTAAAGCGCCCGTAGGCCCCCGCTCCTATTGCGGCCACAGGCAACAACGCTGGGCCCACCGCCACCGCCACCCGTTCCGTCGCAAGATGCACAGGTGATCCAGGTGCTAACAGCCGCCGCGCAACGTGTCGCACAGGAAGCCCAATCGCAAGTCGTCGCTGCAGGTGTTCCCAACGAACCCGGACATGAACTACAGGCGCTGGCGAAGCAGCAGCACGTGCTCACGGTCACCGCCCAGGCCGTAGATAACACCGTCTCCGCGCAAGGGAACTCGGTAGCGCAGCCATCGAGCATGTTGGCCGCCGCGGCTCAGCAAGTCGTCTTGCAGGCCGCTCGCCAGGTGGCCGCGGACCGTACTGCCATTGCCGCAGCGCAGATTTCCGCGGGGTTCTCACCACCACCTGTGGGCGCTGCCGGGCAGGTGACCGTCAACGAGGTGTCCGTTGCGACGCAGTCCGCGGTCGCACAGGCCGTCGAACTCACCGGTCCCTTGTCGAGCGAAGTCGACGTGCTTATGACGGCCAGCTCGCTTCTTCAGGCACAGCAGGCGCAGACACAGGCACAAGTGCAGGCGCAGGTGCAACAACAAGTTCAAGTTCAGCAAGTTCAAGTTCAGTCTCATCCTGTGGTGGCACCGCCGACAGTCCCGGCCGCTATACGTCATCATTCATCGTTCAGCGGGTTGCCTATTCCCGCGCCACTGCCCGTGTCTCTGTCGCACCCTCCAGAAGGAAATCTCGTCGCTCCCATGATGCCCGTGTCGAACATGGACCTAACAGTGTTTTCTCAGCGTTCATAGCCTCGATCAAACCCCCCACCCACCCATTCATTTTGTTTCCCGGAACCTTGTTTCTTTTTCTATTTTTTTTTTTCCCCTTGGTTTTCCTTTCTCTTTCCCTTCCTATCCTCTCGCGTTGTGTTGTATACTAATATTGGAGGGTTGTAAAGTCATCAAAGTCACATTTCATTCCATCTGCGTGTTTTTTTCCCGGAGTTTTTACTGCTCAATTTCAATGCTGGCATTTATGCAAATAATAGAGACTATTTTCATCGTTGTACGTGTGAGACGTAGTACTGCTTTGCGAACTAACCTTTGCTGTTACCCTTGCTTTGTCTTGCTGAAGAAAAAAAATACGAATATGTTTAGATGAGACTAACATACTGTAGGGAGCTAATGAGGTCGGCGGTGATTCGGAGGTGCGTCGCATGAGTTGTTCCGATCACAATAAACGCTGCGGTGGTCGTTCCTGCCGCATCTTACCTTTTCTAGAAACATATTCTCAACCGATCATCGTACGCGCGTCGTGGGCTCTTTCACGCCGCCGCCTAGCTGGTGCCTCTACCGCTTGCGTGTGTATGCCATGCGAGAAACAAGAACAGAAAAAAGACAAGGTTTCGAGTTACCCAGGCTACCTAAGAACACCCGCAATAAGTACGGCCACTGTATCGAGAAAGAACGGCGATTTATCGTATACACGAATTCGGGGAAGCCCGCGAAGCGTGTGTGTAATAAAGTCAACAAGTACCCACAAGGTACGCTCGTAAAAAAAAAGACGGTATACACCACAAAAACTACGGGGATTTTCTGGTCGGTTAGCAGTCTCGTTGATCGAGTTGAGAGAGATAGATCAGATCTATGTATTTTTCTTTTTGATCGATCGAGGATTATCTTATCTTTCCTCCGTGTGCGGCCAAGGCTACCGGCATGCCCGAGTCGCGAAAAAACCTCTCACGCGGAGGGCCGAGTACGTGTACGGGTTATGGACGAGCAAATCTGTGCGAAGAAGGAAGGAAAGGACCGACTTTTTGGAGACTTGGACGCATAGTCGTGGCACCGACCGAGAGACAAAGAAAAGCGTGAAAAGGGTTTTAGGTCATGACAGTCTTCTTGGTGTTTTTGGTAAGTTAGGCAGCGATTGTCGATCTGTTGACGCGGCATGACCGCACGTGACTAGATGTCGTCCCCTTTATTCACTCAAAAAACAAGTCTAAATAAATCACGGTTGCCGTATAATTTCACACGCGGGTACACGCATAGACGTGACAGTATGTACACACGTAAGGGTGGGTATGAAAATAAGAGTGCTATAACCGTTCCTCAATGCAAAAAAATGCCCCCAAAGCAAAGAGGGGAAAGAAAAACGACGAAAAAAAAAGCGGGACAGACGGACGTCTTGCCGTATTTTAATTAAAATACTTTTACAGACGTGACTCACATATCTCACAGATTGTTGCTAAGGGGACATTCTCGAAGGTACACATGGAACACGGCTTGACCATATCCATCGGAGCGGGAGACGATGTCGCCGTGCGCTCGCTCATCGTGTCGTCAGGCAGTGACTCAGACGTCCAGCCGCGGGCCAGCAATGTCCCGCTGAAACCGCCGCCATCAGTCTCGCGCCGCTGTTGGGGCGCTTCCGTGTCCGTATCGAGTAGGTCTTCGTTCTCTTGTTCCTCGCGCAAGTCGAGGACGTCGTTGGCTAGAATGCCCAGGGTCGCCACGCTCGCGCTATTGTCTGTCAACTCGCGACCCTGATAAAACAGTCGCTGGCAGATAGTCGGAATGCTCAATTCTTCCTGCAACTACGAATGCAGGCAATGGGTTGAGAGAAGAAAAAAAAAGGCAATAATTGCGTAAAGTATATGACATACCAGAAGTTTGATATCTTTGACGGACATCTGTTTCGAGATGCCTATCCGTCGCACTCTCCGTTTCACGGTGCGAATCCGTTTTGATTGTCGTTGAGGTTCGGTGTTCCGAGATCGGTACGTGAGAATGCTCGTCTGGCGGCTGTCTACCATGGTTGGACCGGGATTCTTTGTATAAGTCTCTGGCGTGGGGTCCGGGTCTTCGCTACCCAAGACACGGATCGTAACTTCCGTCAATTCGTAGTCCGTTTTCCTGCAAAGACTCTCAGCAACATGTGGGCGATCAGCGGGAGTACACCCACCGCTTGATTCGACACTCCTCGCAAAGGGGAGGGTCGTGTATGAATTTGGAACCCAATACCCCGCCATCCGCGATAGGTCGGTTCTCTACTGTGATAAGTGGCGCAGCATTGTAACTGTGTGCACGAATAAGTCTATGTCTTCAAACAGATGCACTATTACTCACAGTGCCTCTAGTGCATCCCAGTCTGGGAGGCGAATCAAGCAGACCGAGCGATCCAAATCACCGGCGTTAAGGTCGAGTGACAATAGTCCGTGATCGCACAAGTACGAGGAGTTATCCAAATCAGTCGGACGAGGATGGTGTCCGGGTCGGAGGATCCAAAGCTTCCATTCCCGCACGAAACTAGCAGGAACGAGAGCACACGTAACATTCTCAAGAAGCGCCGTATTTCCGTTCAATGCGTTTTCTTGCATGTGTTTGAGTCTCGCCTGTCTATGCGTCAGCCATCGACATTGATAACGACAAGACCATTTTCGATCAACCTTTTCCTCTTCCGCCTTTTTGCGAACCTCCCTTTTGTCCTCGCGGGAGTTCTCTGCGAGGGTGTCGCACACTGGGCACAAACCAACATCTTCAGATAGCGTAGACCACGAGGGAAAGAGCGTCTTGAGCAGCGTGAAAGCCTAGGGGCCATGAGAAAGCCTTGCTATGAGGACATAATAGTTGACGGACCTTCTGCGATATGCGCATTCGCGCGCTCATGTTGGGCGCTAAACCGCCATGCTCGCACATGACATGACCTTGAAAAGCTTCAGAGTCTGGAGGTGGGTCGCTTTGGGATGGCACGTGCATCTTTGGCCTTGGCTGCCTCCAGTCTAGATACGTCAGGTTTTGGAAATTCAGTCTAACACTGTTTGCTTCTTCGAAGAACGATACACACCCTTTACCCAGTGCCTAGAGATCCAATAACCAGGGGCATCAGCTTCATTAGAAACTGCATCGAATTCGGTGACGTGTCTCGGATGTTCATATTGGTATAATTTCCCTGGACAGCAACTATTAATCTCGGTTCGGGAGTCACCCAAATGAACCCACCAAGAAAAATGCTCTCTACACATTCACGGCAGATGTCTCCGGGCTCCAGCTTTGGAAAGACTGAAGAGCCAGAAGCCAGTATGAGAGATTCGTACGTAGCCTATGTGGCTTTGAGCGTCAATCAGGAGCACGACTCAAGGGATAGGACAAACCCGGTCGATTCGCTTCATATTTCCAGCCTTCCCTGGATCGAGCTTGGAATGTGGGCACAATATCTCTCCTACAGAGATGTCCTCCGCTATGGAAGTAGCCGGTCCCGGCTCCTCTGGTTTCTCGCAATGGTCGCTTGTTAAGCCATTCTTGGTGTGACCACTGGTCGAAGGTTTAGGCTGGTCGACCGGGCTCCCGTTCTCCATCGGATCACTTGCACGCTTTTCAAAGGGCCGAGAAAGAAATGTGGACAAAGCCTGTTGGCTGACCACAACCGATGCCTACAACGGCATGAAAGGGACGATGGAACATAGCATAAACCTTCAACCTACCTGGTCCCAAGACGATAGGTGCCAAGACCGATAGATCTCCTGCATCTTCGAACGAAGCTCAAGGAATTCGCGTTTGAGTCCCTCTCGTCTGAATTGCTCTGTCAGCGTCTCCTCAAAATGGAACTGTTGTTCCTGACCTTGAGGAGAAGGTAGCGCAGGCGTCAGCGTGGCTCTGATTCATCTTGAGTACGACATCAAGGGCACGCTGCGGAGGTCGTTGAATCCTCCCTGGATCCTCCGGATGGGCCTCGCGACGCATATATACAAGCATATATGCGTCTCTTGACGCCATTCGTCTGGATATCAACTCGTGAGATATTAGACGTCACTAGCACTCGAGAGGCGGACCCAGATGGGGATGGAGATTGTATCCTGAGACACGTGTGAGCGAGATCTAATAGTCCACATAGACAGGGGCATACTCCGCTATCTCGTCATCGCTGCTATCCTCGACTCGTCGGCGCTTCTTGGAAGGCTTAGGTTTCCTGACGATCACCTATAAGATATGTGCGGTCGCGGTGGAGAGTCAGACGCACACTTTGCCTTTGTCGCTTGTCAGGTTTCCTGATCCTGGGGGTTTCATCTTCGAAACTACTTCATCGTTGAAAGTAAACCAAGACTTGTGCCTATTGGGATCTCAGTGTGTGGCCTATTTGGCTCGGTCAAGAAACCTACATCACATCAAACACCATGGCTTCGTAGTGACCATGGTACGCACTGGAGCCCTTATGAACCAAGACACCTTTAAGCTCATAAGTGTTTTCCTCGTTGGCCGTCTTCTTATTACCAAGAAATCTGTTCATATCAAGCACGACAGGAAAGGATACGTTGTGCTTCCTCTTCTTCCGCTCGAAAGTCGTGAGATCAAAGACAAAGCGAAGTAACGAGATATGTAGGACAGGAGGGAGCCGTTTGAGAACGAGTTGCCTAGTGGCGTCTTCCAATGACTGACATTTAGAACAGTGGTATCTGGTGAACGGCTTAGCAACGCCATTCAATGGTTTGATAAAACACATTACTTGTTGTCGCCGGATAGTGTCTCAGGCTGAAGAAGTACATCGATACGGCTTTCAAGGGTAGCGTTGTCCTGTCATGCGGGATCGCCCAATGCACTTGATGTCTTTACAAATGGACCTACCTCGAGATTAACCTCTATTTCGAGAAAGTCTGAGTTATTCTCAGAACGGGTTCCGCACCGCATGCAGGTTGTCGCGTACGTTTGTGTTCCTTCGAACTACGATTATGGTGAGAATGGGACCGGATCCATATCGAGACTCAATAATTACTTGATTCGAGACGAGGTTTTTCAGCGCAGGATCAGGCTGCTTTTTGAACTCGTCGTCCAAGTGAGTGACGAATAGCTTGGAAAACCTGTGGTTATATTGAGCGGCCGATCTATGGCGCGACCAGGATTACTCACTCCTGGGCGTCCTGCTGTTCGTTCGCTCGAAGGTGTAAACTGCTAACAAGTTTTTCGGGATTGAAAACACTCAGGCGATTTTCCTGTAGCGCCGCGAATGTTGTCTGAAGCTGAAAAATGGGGGAGTCCTATCAAAACCATCAGTTCCCGCGATAGGAGCGATGGTAAAAGTTGTACATCGAGGGTACGGTCCTTATCGTGGGCTGGCAAACACTGATACACGCCATTGCGGAAACAAATGTCTTGGAACCACACCTAGGCTGAGTAAGCATCGCATACACGACACAAAGTAAACGAATCACTTGAATGTACGCATTTGCATAACAGGTGGCACCGAGGTTCTAGATCTGGTGTCGGGCTCTGAGACCAGTATGTAGGGATGGGACGAACTCACCCTGAGACCCACTGGCAAGCCAGGTCTTCTCGTGTGAAGATCAGGGTCTGGACCAAGATCTGTCGCAGATAAGTAGGCTTTCAATCCGGCCTCTGACGACCGTTAGCGTGAGGACGTGCGAGGACGAGACAGGAGCAACTGACCTGCATCTTCCCACCGATCCTGAGCAAGGTAATTCAGACAGTTCGGATTTTTTGAGCAATTCTTTTTATTGCATGTGGGTGTTCCATCATCCGAAATGACAATAACCTCCTGAACTTGCTCTTCCCCTGATCCATCGGTCTCCACGAGGTCAACCGACTTTGTGGAGCACTTCTGATACTTGTTGGCACAGAACGGGTGACGAGACCTGCGGGAGAAGCCACACGTAGCTAGGAGATGCTCCTCAGTGATTCTCGACGCGTCCGTGACACTAGTGCCAACCCATCCCCATGGAGAGTCCCAGTCGTCCCCCAGATCCGAAGCAAGCTTGTGCCTTTTGAGTCTCTCCCCAGCAGCAAGACCCTCGTTCTGGTGATTTTGGCGTCTCTTTCGCTTCGTATACATAGCGTCCACGCGAATTGAAAACTCGGGTAGAGACCAGCGCAGAAAGGATGTGATGGATGTGTTCGGTGTTACTGTAAGACGTGCTGACGCGCAACATTACACGCTCCAACACGTCGGGCCGAAGCCGGGCCGTTGTTCGAGTGGACACTGACCCCTCAGGGAAAGCTTCAAGCGACAAGTTTACCATGTCGGCTTCGGGAACCCCGCCAAGTGGCCTGGTAGATCGTATCAGACGACTACTTCCTTCGGGTAATATCACTACGCGAATACGGAAACGGCAGAGGGTCGCCGCTGCAGTCGGGCGATACTTGGATGTACTCAGGTGCGCGACCCTCAGTCTCTCACTTCTTCGTTGGCCCATTGAAGTAGGTTGGGACTTCTGGCAACGGGGTGCCTTTGGCTACTTGCCCTACCGCTATCTCGACTTCAAACAGGCACTTACATCGACGAGAATGCACTCCAACCGAGCCAGGTGCCATTTGTCTCCGTTCCCCTCATGAATGTCGGCTATATTCGTTTGTAGGTTAATACCTACTGGAATTGGGGGGATGTCCATCGCGCGGATAAGTTTCTTCAAGATGTGA